>Ga0228710_1001073_pt1 | contig 39485 bp, 24 predicted proteins | sample MedpolnodulmetaG_FD_177995 | JGI IMG/M metagenome (GOLD analysis project Ga0228710, IMG submission 177995) | Root nodule microbial communities from Medicago polymorpha collected in Santa Monica, California, United States - pink nodules | ecosystem: Host-associated > Plants > Roots > Nodule...
GGGTTTGGATAGTGATTGAATTGAAAGGAAAATCTAATTGATTTGATGGTTTAAATCGTAAAATATAGTGAATATATAAATAATAAAATACATGCTAAAATTGTAAAATAAAATAATAAATGTTTTTTCAAAAAAAAAAAAGAAGTTATTTTTATAATGGATGACACGTGGCTGGTTTTTATTGGTTTGGGTAAATTACCCACCAATTTTCAAAGACATGTTAGGTCTCACCTTGCAAAATTAGATTTCAACGTGTTGCAGAGAATGCATCAAAAAGAACTCGGCAGTATCACCAAGTAAGTATCACAAAGGTTCTAGAATAGTTTAAACCTTTATTTTGGCTTTAGATATTTTCACTTTAATTAAGGACATTTCTAGGCTTTTTAATAACCCTGAGATTCCACAAATACATATTCTATTCGATATAATTTTAATTGGATATAAGAGCTATGCTAACATGTGTCCTTATATATAAATTTCGTAAATAGTAAATGTTTATTGAAAAATATTAATTTTTAACTTTTAAAAAATAAATTGACACAATTGGTATGAACACATGTTAGTATTTTCCTATATTATGTTTGTTCTTTTCTTTATTGTTATAGTGGGTTTGAGTACTCGGGGGTGACGTGTATTTTGGTAGGTGTTGTCCTTATGAGTGTTTTTTAGGGTGTTTATTTTTAGGTGTTCCGTCTATATACAACGCCTTTTGTTTTTATTCTCAGTTTCACCGGTCTATGTTCGTTTTGAGTAGGGATCTGGTTGTTTAATAAAATTTGTTGTAAAAAAAAAAGTCGGTTTGAATACTCCTTCTCTATTTTAATATATTTAATTTTTCATTAAAAAAATATTGTAGGTGGTGGAAAAAATCAGACTTTGCGACAGAAGTCCCTTATGCAAGGGATAGAGTGGTTGAAGCTTACTTTTGGCCACTGTGTATGTCCTATGAGCCTAAATACACCACTTCAAGAAAGATAGTGGGAAAATTGGTAGCATGTATTTCTCTTTTAGATGATACTTATGATGCCTATGGCACGGTTGAAGAACTTGAACTCTTCACTCAAGCAATCCAGAGGTTGATTTGAATCCCAAAGCTTATTAACAAATTTTATAGTATTTATTATGAACATTTTTTTTTTAGTATTTATTATGAACATAATTAGTATACTATGTCGATATACATTTCTTTTACATATTCAATGGTCTGTTGTCATGTCAATTAACGAATATGAAAACAGATAAGTTCTTATAGTCATTATTTGTACACAACAGAGTATATAAATTAAACTCATTTATAATTACCTTTGTTTCAATTATTTATAATTGCCTTTGTTTGAATTTCAGATGGGATTTTAGTCTTATTCAATCCCTTCCAAAGTGCATGAAAGTTGTATTCAATACAATTGTAGAACTGTGGGATGAAATTGAGATGATATTAGTAGAGACTGGAAAATCGAATTTGGTGCTGCAATATATTAAAGAAGAAGTAGGCATCAAAGTTCTTGTTTTTGAAAACTTATCTATTGTGCTTTTAACTTTTCAATTAAATAATTGATCAATATTTTGATTAATTTACAGTTTTATAAATTGGCACAATCCTACTTGGTTGAAACAAAATGGTGCAATGAAGGATTTATTCCAACATATGATGAATACAAGGCTAATGGAATTATATCTTCTACACTCCCACTCCAAATAATAAGTTTTCTTGGGTTTGGAGAATTTTCAAACAAAGAGTTGTTTGATTGGATTTTTAGTGACCCAAAAATCATCGAGGCTGTATCGGCTATTGGCAGACTAGCAGATGACATATCTTCACATAAGGTACTATACACAATTTTTTTTTTTTTTAATTTTAATTTGTTTTTATTTCCATCCCGATTTTGAGCGGTAAATTTTAGAATCTCAGGGTTATGTGTGAAGTTAGGATCTCTTCATTTAAAGAATCTCGATAAATTTTATAATCTTGGGGTTATTTAGACAACTCATGGTAAGGTCATTTGGCTGAAACCAAGTGAACCTCCTTCCTAAAAGAGGCAAGTCTATTAGGTCTAACCCGTCTAAGAACTTATAATTGTTGTGAATCCACTCTAATTGAGCTGATCTTTGTTTTGAGTGTTGGGAAAATCAAATTTCAAAAACTAAAAATGAAATTCATTATATTTATAGGAATCAAATATTTAAACTATATTTATTTTTAATCACACAAAGAATATTACAAAAATAGCTCAAAATCTAACAGAGGGAAGAGTCCCCTAATCTTAGCATGACCATGTGATTTGAACCAAAACTTTGCACTTTTGGTTTACTTCTTTTTTTAATGAATATTGCACATGTTAGACAAATCCATAAAACAAAATAATTCTATTCTTCTTAAATCAGTCGGCTTATTAAGTTTGTTCTATCCATAATATGAATTTCCATCCCCCAAAATAAGGAGGATCCCACATTTAAAGACTTCAGAAGCCATTTGATCCTAATTGGACGGTCCAAAATTAATATTTTTATTTCTATTTTAAAATTGAAAATACTGAATTTAATTTGGACCTTTCAATCTTTAGATCAAACAATCGCCTTCGATGTCTTGAATGCATAAATATTGTGTATCTTAGGTACAACGATCCCGGGTCCGCCTAATATGATAATGATACTATTAATCATACCAACACCATATAATTAATATTAACAACTAAAATAAACTATTCGAGAAATGTCAAGGATCAATAAATTTTCTGGTCTTACTAACGAGTGTCCTAATTAAGAACACTTTATAGATTCATAATTAAGAAAATGTTTATAGAAAAAGTTAGAGTTCAATTTCCAATGCATTGAATTCATCAATTTCTGTAAAAATTTACTATTTAAAGGTTGTTAAAGAGTGTCGTAAATACATTTTTTAATATTTCCAACCCCTATATTTACCAGGAGTGAAAACATATTGTATGAATATAACCAATAACTTGATTTTGTCAAAAAAAAGAAAAGAAAAACTAATGACTTGATAACTACAAATTAAAATGAATATAATGACTTAATCACGTGTATTACTCTCAAACCATCATACTTGTATTCTGTATAGTTTATTTTACTCTACGTATTTATGCCAGAGTTAGTATCTCACAAAACTTTTGATGCTTTATTTATAGTTTGAGCAGCAAAGAGTGCATGTGCTTCTGCAGTTGAATGTTGCATGAAACAATATGATATATCAAGAGAAGAAGCTTATAAACTCATTCAAATTGAGATTGAAGATTATTGGATAATTATAAACGAAGAGTGCCTCAAGATAGAAAACATCCCAAGACCGGTGCTTGAAATTATTTTTAATGTGGCGCGAGTAACAGAGTTCACATACGAAAATTTTGAGGATAAATACACAAAAGCGGAACTGATGAAAGATTACATTGTTGCAGTACTTATAGATCCTATAAGAATCGAGCAATGCAAGTAGAAGAAGCAAAATCAATTATAATAAGTGGCTACTTTTACTGTTTTATGCATCTCCGTTGTTGTTTAAGTGTGAAATGTTTTATTTTGTATTGATAAAATTCTGACATGTACTGCCAAAAAACTATGATGCCACATTTCGAAGAGTAATGATATTTGAATAACTATTTGCTAACAACTTTTATGACAACCTCCTTTCTCTCTCCTCTTATTGGTCAAAAACAATAGAGAGAGAAAAAAGAAGAGAGAGAGTAAGAATATAATGTGAGTATGAGAGAGAAAGTTGTCAAAAAAAGTTGTACAAATATCATTTCTCCCGTTTGAAATCTAAATTACCTCTGTACCATTACATTTGTCGGTGCATAATCCCAGGTACATTTTTACACGGCCATTGTGGAGAAGAATATTTTAAACATAGAAAAAGTCGTTAGTAATAAAAAGTGTTTAATCTTTTGGATTAGTTATTTTGTTGGTATTTAGTGTGCTAACCTTGCTAGCGCGAAAAAAAAGTGACATGTTTCTTTTTTTTTTTGGTCAAGAAAAGTGACATGTTTCTAATTGCTTTACATGTTCTTTTTTTACCAAAACAAACTCAACTCATTTATTTAATCATTTAATCATAAGAATACAACAAGGTAAAAAAATCAAAAGATAGGTCACTTACTGATTGGTCTGGTGATGATCAATGAATCTGGATGGTTTTCCACGGTACTACGATGCGACAGATGTTAAGTCTTAACGGTGGAGGAGAAAGGTGTCTACAGTCACGTTAGCACTCCAACGCTCAAGTCAGAATTTGAAAAAGTGGTTTAAGTGCAGAATATGGTAAAAGTAAAACGTACGTCGAGGGTGATGTGCAATCACCCTTATATAGGCGCTAAAGCTCGTAACCGCCAACGTGAGATGCAACATGAATAGAGGAAGCACTTGGTGATGATCTGGACGGTCGAGATAAGGTTAGGGCGTGCGTCTATGTGGTGATCTGCATAGAGCTTAGCATGCTCTCTCACCATATGTTTTCATTGGTTCCTTCAAGTATGGGTCTTTTGAGTCTAGTCCTTATGAGCTTCTAACCGGTCCAGAACACTTACCCAATAAATAGCCGTCTTTACAAGAGTACGCGCTATTAGATACTTAGCTATAGCTATATTTATTTACATAGTTTTTTTTTTGAATCGAAAAAATATTATTAACCAACAAGCCGGTGCAAGATGCACTAATAAGCACGGGTGGAAAAAAAAACATAAATACAAGGGAAAATCGGTTGCCATAATAACACCGGCTCGAACAAAACCCCCTTAAAAACCACCCCAAAAACAACACCCAAAAGGTATACAAGCAAGTGACTGATGCAAATATATACAAAGGCCCAAAACCTATCCGAAAAGACAACTGGGCTAGAACAAAATACCTACGCATACCGCCGCATCAACCCCAGTCCCCAAGCACACTAACACACACCGAAACACACCACTGCAGCTACTGGCAGCAGCAAGACCCAACTGCCATTCGTTTTAGTTAGTTAGTAGTGGTTAAGAGTAGTTATAGTTAGTTAGCGGGCACCTGATTTGTTAAACAATATGTACAAGATAAACTTTTATGGTATCAAATAATTTTTTGTTTTATACGATTTTTGGGGGACAAAAAGCTATTTTTGTATTTTAGATAACTTGTACTAGTGAAAAAAAGTTGTGTTGTGGTTTAGTAAGAAACAAAATTTTTGTTTTTGTCATGTCCATTGAATCCAGTTTGTCTTGTCCCAAAAAATTGTTTTATAAATCAAACACCGTACATTGAATCCAGTTTGTCTTGTCCGAAAAAACATTTTTATAAATCAAACATTGTACAATTGGAGTTGTCCTGTCATATCCATCATTTTTTAGCAGATCAAACACACCTTTAATGTTGGGTTATGTGATTTCCCTTAATTTTTACTCTCTTACCCTGATCAAGACAGAGCAACCACACTGAGAGACGTTACACTCTTACCCAAAACCTTAAGGCAATAAGTTTATGAGTCCTCTCATTTATAAAATGTTCAACGTTCACTTTTCCATAGCGTGTGTTGTTGCTTGCGTGTTAACGGCAAACACTTTTAGGAAAGAATGGTAACAATCATGTGGAACTCATAAAAATAGACCAGGTGTTCCTTATTTGTGAAATGTTTTTAACCATAAGATCCATCTAATTTAACGGTTGAGATTTGGTGTAACCTTAAAGGTCACCTTCCACTTATATAAATACTACTATTGGGTATGTCACGCTAATTCTTTCTATGGGACATGTACTTATTCTTTCCAACTTCCACTCAACTCGAACTAGTGTTCCAACAATTACAATTGTATAGTATTTTTTTAAATCTATGAAAAAAGATATTCAAATCTTTCATGCGTTCAATGAAAGAAAATGAGTAAACTATTTGATCTCCCAAATTGCGTGTCATTTCGTGACTGCAAGAAATCCTATTTGGTTAGTTTAACTTCACCTGCAGCGCTAAAAAGCAATGCATGAATTAATTAGTGCAAAGTTCACATATTAAACACCAGTTAGTGATGGCTGATTCGTCAAAAAGCATTGCATGAATTAATTAGTTCAAAGTTTACATATTAAACACCACTTAGTGATGGATGATTCGTCAAAAAAACAATGCAAGAAATAATTAGTGCAAACTTTACCAGTGGAAAATATAATATTATAGGGGAAACCTAAGCTATTTTTGAAGAATCATGGATAATTTACTCATAAACCAATTAAAATTAGTCAAATAAGTTAACTTATTGATAATAGAATGTCTGAAATAATAAAATTTTGGTGATGAGTCTTTGATCGTCGATGTCATCATTGATTTTATCTACAGGTACTATATACTAATATTTTAAAAACCAAATCAAATTGATCAGTTTAGTATGATGAAATCAACCAGTTCATTGATTGGTTTGATTTTGCTATAGTGCATTCTTATTGAACCAAATTACACCATAGTTTAACCAATTTAATTGTGGTTGTTTTAACCGGTTTTATATTTCTACATTATTTATTAACATTTGTAATAATTTTTAATTATCTATATGTCATCTTTGTATTAATTTAATCATCAAGATCGAGTTATTATATGAAATTAGAGATTTGAGACAAAAGTCTTTCTTTGCCTTTTACATGCTCCGGAACTTAGGGTTTTCGATGGAGCAAACCACTAATAAGTAGAACAATAGTCAGAGTAATGGTAAAGGGGGCCTAACCTTTCTATTTATAACAGTTCAACCCTTAATACCACGCATCACGGGCCATAATGTTCGGGCCTACAATTTGTTTATACACAAATCATATCAAATGTCCAAAAATCCATTATTTATTGATCACTTTCATTAAGACATAAATAATTTTGCTCTTTACCCAAACGGTTTTGCTCATTTCCAAAGTAAATGTTCAAAATAACCCTACGCATGTTAACTCACGCTAGTGTAAATGGAAACGTGAGTTAACACACGTTGCGTGACTTAAGTCACGTAGAAAATACACACACTAAAATTCAATGTGAGTTAACTGACGCTGGTTTTGTTTCATCTATATTCCAACTTTTTAACACATTGTGTGGCTAGGAAAATGTGTGATGGTTAATGATTCCACTAAAAAGTAGTGGTGGGACAGCAGCCTTCAATTGACATGGCCCATTCCTTCATCAAGCGTGAGTTTTCCTATGGCATACACATGTAATTTAATTTCATAATTCAGCAAGCTATTGTTGCCAGCACATCTGTATGAATAGTTGGCACCGTTTTCCTATAGCATAGGTGTAGCACATGTATAACAAACTATAAGGTTAGTGTAAATTTTAGGTGAAAGAAAACCAGCGTGAGTTAACTCACGATGGGTTTTAGTGTTTTTTTTTGCGTGACTTAAGTCATGCAGCGTGAGTTAACATGCGTAGGGGTATTTTGGACATTTATTTTGGGAATAAGTAAAACCGTTTGGGTAAAGAGCCGAATTCAGACATAAATATCATCAAATGGATCACAATCTCAATCCGTTTTTATTAAAATCAAAACCTACAATTGATTGCAGCTTAAAAAATGTTAGAAGAACAATATGTTTCAACCTTATATTGAATTTGAGCTAATTAAACTATAATTTAGAGGTTTAACTTATTCAATTGAAACATTGCTATTTGTCGTTCACTTCAAAACAAAAATATATATCTAGACACGTTACCTTACATGGTCAAAAGGTTGGATGAAAAAATGATCTAAATATCCAACATTCTTCTTCTCCATTGCCTCTTACCTTAGTTTTCCGCTTAAAATTCTATATCGCACTCACACACACCATAACACAACAAAAACCCCTTATCAGATCATTCCATGCACAACTTTTTATTACCTAATCAAATACAAACTCCCACAATTCCACGTTTAAAATTCTTTTGAATTGCTACCTGCCTCCACTCATCGGATTTGCTTTTTATTGGTGTTGGTGGTTGTCCTCAATTGAGTCGTGTTTTTATTGATGTTTATGATGTACATGTATGAATTTAGGTGTTCCACATATATACGACGCTCTTTGTTATGTAATTTCGATTGTGTTGGTCTCTGATCATATTGTGTAAGGATTTAGTTATTACTCCATCCGTCCTTTAATACTTGACACAGTTGACCTTATTACGCATGCCAATACATACTTTTGAGCTTAAATATCTTGAATAATATATTAAAAAAAATTATGAAAATTTGATATTTTGAAAATACTCATCGAGACAAATCCAACGACATCTTATATAATATTATTTATTTTTGTATATTAGTAGAAAAATATGGTCAAAGTAAGTTAGGTCAAAATTACACATTTGTTCAAATGAGTCATCTATTGCGGGACGGAGAGAGTTATAAATTTTGCTTTTTAAAAAAACAACATCGTTACTATTCTTCACACGTGTCATTGATGCTCGGCACACAATTTCATCACCACCAGCCCTTGCACGTGCTTAAACCCAATGGCCCATGCATGCATATTATTTATAGTCCATATATTTATCCTCCCTACCATCAACTTATAAGACTTTCCCTACATATAACAAAGCCCTGAAGAATTCTTTTCCCTTAGTTTTATAGCTAGTTATCTCATCTAACTAATAAAGCCATCCTCATTTTGATAAAAGGAATCTCAAACCATGTCTGTTGCAGCTACACATGCAGTACCCGACATCACACGACCCATTGTGAATTTTCGTCCTAGCATCTGGGGGGATGTTTTCCTTCAATATGATTCAGAATCATTGGTACTATATTTACATATGCAATATTTTTACCTACATGTTTTTATGGGTTGTTATACTATTATAGTTTTTTTTTATGAATTATTATATTACTTTAAAAAGAAATTATAATAAAGGGTCTTGTTAACCGGTGCCCCCAGGTAGGAGTGGGAACGGGTTAGGTCGTTTGACAGGGCCTACGGCCTAGCCTATTTAAAGTCTAACTCGACCCAGCTGGTTTAATAAAAAGGTCAGCTCAAGCTTTTCATAAAACCTATTTACTTAAATAGGCTAGGCTAAGGCTTACAAAAAAGCCTATTAAGTCTGTCCGATCGGCCTATTAAGCTTTTTATATATAATATACCTTTCATTATTGATAATGTTGATGCTTTTTTTAATAAACTCAAGCTTTCATATGATTTGGCTATTTAGTAACAAGTATATTGGTGTGATTAGCCCTTCGTAAGTATTTGTTATTTAGTATAAGTCAAATTTGTGTTCTTTAGGCCTTCATAAGTTTTGGCCTATTTATTGGTAGTCTTATAGATGTTGTTATGCCTTAGTGTAAAATAGGCTTTCAAGCTTCATCAGACCTTTAAAAAGGCCAGGCTAGAGCTTGAAAATAAGCCTATGACGGGTAATAGGCCAGACTCAGGCCTATAATTTTTGAAGTAGGTCAGGCTTAGGCCTTACAAAGCCCGGCCCGGCCTAACCCGTTTCCACCCCTACCCCGGGGCACTGGTTAAGGAATCTATAAATAGAATTTTCTGTCTTGGAAATATAAACTGTCACTTTTTATTAAGTAATAATTACATTACTTTTTAATAAAAACATACTTCATTTGGTGCTTAACCAATGTCCCGGAGCACTGGTTAACATTCTGCTATAATAAATTCAATTAAAGAAAAAAACAAATTCAATTAAAGAAATAATGTTATTGAAAGATTTATCGTTATGATTAGGCAAGTGTAAGAACGGTGAAAGGTTGATTAAACTAAGAGTTTAATTTTTAAATTTTGAATAAGTGATCATATGTGGTTTTGATATACGGTGCAATTTTTTGTTTTTTATGATAAAATTTCTATAAATGGTTCGAGAGGACATATCAACTAATTCAGATAATTGTGCCAATTGTTTATTATTATTTTTAATCAATAGTTGTGTCAATTATGGACCAAAAGTTAGGCTGTTTTGGTTTCTTTTGGGGGTTCCTTTGATTTTTGGTTGCATTCAATTTTCTGCTTTTTCTTTTTGTTTTCATTTATATAATTTCTCTTTACGTTTTTAATAAGAAATGCGATTAAAGAAAATATGCATAACAAATTATAAAAAAAATCAATTATAATTTGATTAGTGTACGAACTTTGATGTTTGACTTAATTAAGAATTTAGTTTGTCAGTTTCGAATAATTGATCATAAGTAGTTTTTTGGCTATTAACCTAGTGACCACAATACTAAAATAAACATATACAAAAATGGAGAATGTGGTGACCCAGATTTAAACTCGGAATTCTACATAAAATGTCCTCATAGTCACATTATAAGTTGTAACCACGAAGAGATGACTGTTAAGTAAGATCACTGAGCCAGTTATTCACCGTACAAGATTGAAGAGTCAGCAACCGTTTGTATAGCATGTACTTGTTAAGTTCATATACCTTTTAATTTTGAGCTAACAAAATTGAAATTTAAAAGAAAAAAGAGCCAGCAGAATTGAGAAACGGATTTTAGAACGTTTGTTTTATTATTTTCTTTTGACAAAATTTTATTACGTTTGTTGAAATTCCTGTCTAATGTATGTGTGTGTGTGAGTACCTCATCAATTTGTTTATGAAATTTCTTTTCGGCTTGGAAAGATTTTTTTTTGTATTTTGTATTTTGTAACTTAAGAGACTAAAATGAAACGAAATAGACTTAAGAAACTAAAAGGAAACTTAAAAATAAATTAAAGGATCAAACGTGTAATTTAACCGTGAAAACATCATATAACTCATGACTTGAATACAAAGCTAATAATCAAGACCGATCCAACACATATTGCGATCTAAGGCGGATATTAAGATTATGCCTTGTTGAAACTCATGATAGTATACTCAGCAAAATTACTACAATATAATGCCTTTTTATCAAGGAAATGTTGGATAATATTTTATTAATTTTAGTAGAATATGATACTTTTTGTCATGAAAATTTGTATCAATAGTAAGAAATTAGGCCTTTTATCAAGTAATTTTTTTCATATTTTTTGGAAGTTTAGAGCGATTGTCTTGGTGGCCTTACCCTTGGGTCGGTCTCGAGCTAATTAATGAAGGTTTATTTGTGTAATTAATATTTTACATGCAGTTATTTATTAAAAAAAAAGTAAAAAGTATAAATGTGGAATTGTCATAAAGAAATACGATCCCCTCACATTTCTATGAAGATTTCACACCTAAAATTTTTTAGTGCATATGATGAAGCTAATAAAATTTTTTTATCACATACCAAGCTTTTATCTAAACAGTTCCACAGAAATCTAAATGCTTTTGTACCAAAAAATGAAAAGAAATCTAAATGCTCAATAAACATTTCATTCCTTGTGACAAATTGCAGGAAATCGATGACAATATGAAGAAACAAGTACAAATGCAAAAAGTGGAAGTTAGGAAGATTTTTCAATCTTCAAGCAATAATATCTCACAGCAACTAAACTTCATTGATTCATTGCAACGTTTGGGAATATCTTATCATTTTGAACATGAAATTGATGAAGCATTAGAACAAATCCACAACACTATTACCAACAATAAGGAAATAACCACAAAAGAAGGTTCCCTTCACTTCCTTGCATTAGCATTTCGTTTGCTTCGGCAAAAAGGACATCGCATTTCATCTGGTATGTAGAATTTTACTTTTTCAACAAAATTTACTAGCCATTACTCATGTTATAAACATAGAATCTTAATAATAATAAAAAAAAGTCTCACAATTTTGACAGATATATTTAAAATATTCAAGAGCAATATAGGCAACTTCGATGAAAAGGTTGCCGAAGATGTTCAAGGAATGTGGAGCTTGTATGAAGCAACACATTTAAAGATTCACGGAGAAGATATATTAGATGAAGCGTTTGATTTCACAAATGCTCACCTTAATTCCAAAACTTCCAATCAACTGAGTACTTTTCTTGATGCACAAGTAAGACAATGCTTGAAGAATCCGCTACACAAGGGAGTTCCTAGGTTGGAGACAAGGTGTTACATATCCTCCTATGAAGAAGATCCTTCCCATAGTAAAATTCTTCTAAACTTTGCAAAATTAGATTTCAACATGCTACAGAAAATGCATCAAAAAGAACTTGCCGGTATCACCAAGTAAGTATTGCAAAATATACTCATTTAATTTTTTGAATATAAGGTAAATCACAATCAACCATTTTGTTACAAATACTATTCCTAGAATATTATATTTGATTTTTGTTTCTCCTATGACTGTATTCATACTATTGTATATAGCTAATTACAATGTAACTGTGACTGCAAATTAAAATCTTGATCTACGGCACGTTAAATTCTTATTAAACAACGGTTGATCAACTTTTGATCGATATGATATCAGTTGTATTTATATCACAGGTGGTGGAAAAAGTCAGACTTTGCAAGAAAGGTCACTTATGCAAGGGATAGAGTGGTTGAAGCTTTCTTTTGGCCATTGGCTATGTCTTATGAGCCTAAATATGCCACTTCAAGAAAGATAGGGGGGAAATTGGTAGTGTGTATTTCTCTTCTAGATGATACTTACGATGCCTATGGCACAGTTGAGGAACTTGAACTCTTCACACAAGCAATCCAGAGGTTGATTTGAATCCAAAAAGATTGACAAACTTATTTTATATCATTTTTCCACAATGAGAGAATTATCTATTCTTGTTATTTACCTAATCTTATGTTTTTTTTTCTTTCTACAATTTTTTGCCCTAATTCTCCTTTTGTTTGAGTTTCAGGTGGGATTTTAGACTCATTCAACCTCTTCCAGAATGCATGAAAGTGGTATTTAATACAATAGTAGAATTTTGGGGTGAAATTGAGATGATATTAGTAGAGACTGGAAAATCAAATTTGGTGCTGCAATATATTAAACAAGCAGTATGCTTCCAATTCCTATAAATATTTCAAAACTGATCAATGATGATTTTTATCATTCAGTACTTAATTATCATCAATATTTTGATTAATTTACAGTTCTATAAATTAGCACAATCCTACTTGGTGGAAACTAAATGGGGCAATGAAGGAATTATACCAACATATGATGAATATAAAGCTAATGGACTTATATCTTCAACAATCCCACTTTCAATAATATCTTTTGTTGCGCTTGGAGAATTTTCAAACGAAGAGTTGATTGATTGGTTTTCCAGCGAACCAACAATCGTTAATGCTGTATCGGCTATTGGCAGACTCACGGATGATGTATCCTCGCATAAAGTACTACACAATATTTTTTTTGTTAATTTGCATTTTTATGTTTTTATGGCATGAGCTATCTGGCCCGTCAATATACAATTAAGGGCACAACACCCTCCAGAAGGGCCAAAACGGCCTTAGGCGCATCCTTTTTAGGGCGCTGCGTCAAAAGACTTCTAGAAACATCTAGAACTCTCTAAACCTGACGTAGGACCCAAGTTGCCTGGGGCCTAAGTCACGGAAAGACAAGCCCAATAAAGGCTATAAATATCCCTCTTGAGATCATTCTCAAGGCATCACCTAAATAGACTAAACCCTAGTTTCTAATATTGTACTCACTTCAAGTACACTATCTAACAGAGCTTCTGTATATGCTTTATTCATTATAAATATACAGTTTGAGCAGCAGAGGGTGCATGTTGCTTCAGCAGTTGAATGTTGCATGAAGCAATACAACATGTCACAAGAAGAGGCCTATAAGCACATTAACAAGGACATTGAAGATTTTTGGATGGATATAAATGAAGAGTGCCTCAAGTTAGACTACATCCCCAAACCTGTGCTTGAATGTATTCTTAATGTGGCACGAATAACCGAGTTCACCTACGAAAACTACGAGGATAAATACACAAATGGGGAACTGTTGAAAGATTATGTTGTTGCACTGCTCATAGATCCAATAATAATGGAACAACACAAGTAGGAGAAGGAAAGTAAGCAATAATATTTGTTAAATAGCTATCTTACAGAGTTTATATTATACATCTCAGTCTTTACTTAAATGTGACTCATTTTAATTTTACATTTATAGCTTATCAAAACTCCATATATCATAACTTGTAATATAAGTTACCTTCTCATTTTGGATGTATGTGAAACTAAAGAATTAAGTTGGTCTGGTTTTCTTTTGGATTGAAGTTGGTCTGATTTTACTTTGCTTTCATGTTGATAATTCATAATTTGCTTAGAACAATTGATAGGAAGTGACTAATCAGAAACTGGGAAATTCAAGGGAAGAATGCAGTCAGAACTTGAAATGACTAATTTGAAAATTATGAGTAATTTGAAAATTATCATAAATTTCATTAACATAGAACATGCATACACACCTATCGGTGTGTTCTTGCGCCAAACTACATTTCTTAAAAGAACAAATGAACAAATGGTAAACTCAAATTAGCCTAGTAATTGAAATTCATGAAATAGACTAAGTAGGGAAGCTAATAAATTTAGTGTTAAAAACAAGGGTTAAATATGTTTTAGGTCCTCTAAATATATCAACTTTCATTTTCAGTCATTCTAAAAAAATTCTTTAAACTTGGTCCCTCTATAGTTTCTTTCTTTAGTTTTTATTCCTATTTTTTATTTTACAAAAGTTTACGTTGCATGTTTGCAGTGACTTATTTTGATGCTATGCAATTGTTTATTATCCTTTTTTTGACAAATTGTTTATTATCCTTAAAATGTCATTAGTTTAAATTTATTAATTATCTTTAATCATTTTTTTTTACAAATAATTTAATCTATCTCATAGACTTTTAGCAAGTGCACTAAAACTGTGTGAGAGTAATAAAATAATTCGTCTGCTCAAGGATTGTTTTAATTTCTACTAGGCAACATTGTTATCAATGAGGATGAAATATAAAGAGGGAAATGCGCACGGGACATATAAGTTGGTTTAACAATCATAGACAACATTGTCAAAATATAAATAACTTCACAAATATTTCTAGAAGAAGATGATGAGGTCTTTCGAATCCTCTATCTCTTGTTGTTTGGTAAATAGAATCTATTCTCCAAGTTTCACAACAAACAAAGAACATAGTTTTAATCAATCTCTTGACTCAGAACCCTCTTCTCTAATTACAACTCCCTAATCTCTTAAGGGAATTCTTAATCGTTGAAGGTTTTATAACCGTTAATTTTGCATGAACAAATGTGAGTTCGGATATCTCCTAACTTCCCTTAATATCACAATGTTGATAAGATTTTTCTGCATGTGCTTTGGGATTATTCACGCTACTCATGTATGAATTCATCTTGTACCCTCTTATTTCATTATTGATTTCTTTTCTTTGCGTTGTAGGGATTGGTTTTTCAGCAATATCAACATAAAAGGGGATGGGAAAACAACATCCATGTGCTGGTATCCATGGAAAGGGAGAAACAACACAATATTTGAAGCGAATATTAAGAGACCAATTAATCTAATTTTAGTACTCATTCAAAGTATACTAATTACATTGGATGGAAACGGGCGCAAGAGGGACGGGTAAAGTTCAACAGTGATGGTGCATACAAATATATGGGTGTAATTGCTAATTGTGGTGGGCTTCTATACGATTTATACGAAAGATGGATCAAAGGTTATATTAGGAAGATTGGTCCTTATGATGACCTCCATGCTGAAATGAGGGGTTTATACATAGGTTTGGACATGTTATGATTGAAGAATATTTCTTGTCTCATGATTCATATACGTTGGTCTGGACATGGAGACTCAAAGATCCTTGTAGACATGATCGCCGATAACTTTAAGTTCAATGTTCATACTCCAATTTTGGTTCATGAATCGAAAGTTGCTTAGTTCAAGATGGCTGGTGCAAATAAACCATACCTAATGTGAGGAAAATAGAAGTATCTATTGACTTACAAATTTTAGCATATATGTGGTGTGGATCATATAAAGTCTATTGTGTTGAAGACTCCTCGCCTAGTAAGCTTTAAAAGCTCATTTATGATATATTTCTAACGCTTGCTAGTTGTTACCATATAGAAATGTCCGTTTATTTTCTTAGCTTCTTTTTTCTTGAGCAATGTTCTTTTTTGTACGAAAAATAAATGGATTGAAATCCATAAATTGATCAAAAGAAGGGATCAATAGCGGTATTAGATCCAAATTTTTTGATCAGTAGGAGCGATATCATTACTATATATTTTTATGTAAAAAATATCAATGTATAAATTTAAAAAAAAGATATAATTATCATTACTATTGTCATTTTGTCTATATATTTATCAGAAAAATAAAATTGTAGGTTACATAAATTATTTCATTTATTAAAAAACGGAGTGCTATTTCCTTAAAAGAAAAATGGGGTGTTATTAATATATTTCCTCAATGTGATCAAATAAACATTTAACAATTTATTTCCGACACTTCCCTCAAAAAAAAAATATTTTATTTCCGACACTTGTGATTTTTTTTTGTTACAATGATAAAAGGAAGAAACAACAAAACAAAACAAAAAAAAGCTAACTACTCCGGAGGAACAAAGTGCCATCGGCATCACTTCTGAGAAGATTAATAAGACCAGCAGGAGGCGACTCATGAAGAAGAAGATCAACATTAGAAGAAGCTCCAAGCTTTTCCATGAAGTATGCACATTGATTTGATGGAGCAAATGTTTTATGTCTTGGATAAGGAGAGCATATATATGGTACCTCTCAATGGGGCCATTAATAAGATTAATGCAAACAAGAGAATCAAAATAGCAAGCAAACTCCGCATAACCCAAATTATTTGCCATGGTTATGCTGTGACTGATAGCAGAAAGTTCAGCCAACAAGATATCACATGAGTCTGGAATAAAACTAGAGAAGCCCACAATGAATAAACCTGGGTCGTTGCGCAGAACTCCACCAAACCCAGTTCTAGTAGGAGTTTTGTGACAGTTTCCATCCATATTTAGAATTGCACCCGAGATATTATTAGTATTCCATTTGGTGTACTTGTTAATCCTAGCAGCAGTAGCAGAAGGTGGAAAATTGACTAGAATGCTCTCCATTGAGTTCTTTATGTTAGAAGGCAGGCGATGTAAAGACCAAGTTTCACCACCCATACACATAAGATTCTGGTGTCGCCAAGACCCACCAAACTACAACAGAAAAAATGATAGCCTGAGAACCCTTAGATCCCCTTCTAAGCCAATCGTGAGCATCAATATAAGAGAAAAAATCAACATTAGTGAAGCCTAAGTGGTGTCATAACCTTACCGAAAAAGTACAGTCACGAACACAATGGAGAAAAGTCTCCTCCTGGACATCGCAGCAAGAGCAAGTAGCAAAAGGAGTTATGTTCTTGTGATTCAACAAAGATAAAGTTGGGACAACATTATGAATAGCCAACCAAACAAGGAATTTATACTTTTCAGGAAGCTGATGTTTCCAAATCCAAGGACCAAGAATGTGAAGGCAAATTTTGACAAGCTGAATCAGCAATTTTAAGAAGCCAATTGTATCCACTTTTTGGAGAATAAGTACCATTTTTTGGTTGTTCCAAATGACAACATCTTCAACAGTATCATTGAAATTAATATGAATGCGGTTTATGTCATCAAAGGCGCATGAGATAGGTTGGTATAAATATTATATTTGTATGCAGATCATTAGAAGAGAGAACATCCTTGATAGTGAGCTGCAAGTCATGAATATCAATATAAGGGAGGGACAAGAGACCCAAGAATGTCGAGAGTGCTCTAATTGGTGAACCAAAAGGACGAAGATCTGGAACCCGCACACCAAGAATACCCTTCTTTAAGGACATTTTTTGCTTTGATGATAGAGGACCAAAGAGAAGAGCTACTCGAACTCGCATTTTCTTGAAGAACTTTATGATCGACTGCATATTTATTAGAGAGGAGATTAACCCATAGTTTTTCAGATGATTGAACCAAATCCCAAACAAGCTTCCCAAGAAGGCAAACATTTGCTTCCCTAGTTGATCTGATACCGAGGCCACGAAGAAACTTTGGACGGGCAATTTATTCCAACCTACCAGGTGAATACCTTTCTTATTTGAGCCTCTCCAAATAAAATTCCTAGTTGTTTGATCAATGTTGTCACAAATAGATTGAGGAAGCCAACTAGTCTACATGTAATAAGACGGGATGGAGGAGAGTACCGAAAAAGCAAGAGTTAATCTTCCAGGTTTGTTCAGTTCTTCCAAGAAGCGAGTCTGGATTGCATTTTCTCAATAATAAAATAGAAATCATTCATCTTCGCCCTCCCTTTAAGATTTGGGAAGCCCAAATATTTGTCAAGAGAACTGGTGCTTCTAATTCCAGAGATAGATGTTAGTTTAACAATTTTAGCTTGAGGGATACATGAAGAATAAAACGCTCTTGTCATACCCCATTTTCAGACTAGTTAAAAGTTTTTATACGTATTTTAAAGGCCGAGAAATTTCATCGTCTCAGTCGAAATTTCGGCAGAGAGGTATTTTGAAACACCACCTGCATACTTACAAACTCTAGTTCTGTCAGCTATAAATAGACTGTCATTCATTGCAGTCTGACCAGTCCCATCAATCAGCAGCAGCCATTAATTCACAAACCCTAAAATCCATTTCTCTCTCTTACACTTATGGATCAAACACCATTTCTTTCATGAATCTCTCAAGAACACTATGAACAATAACCATCAAAAACCATAAACACTTAAATGAACATCATCCAAATTCGATTTACACAAAAACAAACTCGATCTACACAAACACCATTTTTTCGGTTCACACCCATACACAAACAGCAAGGTCGATTCCTCCACACTCAAACACGACAAATTACCAGTACACACACATCAAACCACACAACAATTACAAGCTCAGATTCAAACTTGAAGAAGGAAAACAGATTGAAGCAGATCGGACCGGGAAATAAGAAGGCGAATCGCACTGTTCCTCTCCACAAACATTCTAATCGGAACAAAATACAAAAAGGTAGAAGGTAAAGAGCTTCTCACATTCTTCGTCCTTTTGTTTGTATAGATCTGGATTTTTTTTTTCAAAATATTTTTGATTCATGTTTTAAAGAGTAGATCTAACTGTTTTAAAGGTGGTTCTTGAAGATTTGAAGCCAATTTCATTTTTAGCATGAAAAATAACGTCGATTTCTGTGTTCGGTTTTGAAAAAGGGGACGATTGGTTTTTTTCGGTGCGGCGGTGCACCACCGGCCACCGCACCGGAGTTTGTTGGTTCGGCCGGAGAAAGAGGAGAGAGTTGCAAACTCTCTCTCTAGTTCTTTTTAGAAAATGTTTAGAAGTGTTTATACACTTATGTTTTTTTGGCCAATTTTCATTTATATAGTACTTTTTTTATTTTAATATAATGCAAACAAATCCATGGTGTCCTCAGGCTTAGGCCGTCAGATCTCAGATCTAACGGCCTGTGATAGTCCTGCTATGTGTTCATGCGCGCCTCTCTGCTTGCTCTTTGCTGTGTACCTTTTGTTTAAACCGTCAGATCTAAAGATCTGACAGTCCGTGCTTGTTCCCTTGTTATTTCTATGCATGATTCTTTTTTACTGCTTACTGTGTTCTTTTGTTTTTGGCCCTTTGATCTTGATCCAGTGGCTAGGATCATTACTGTAAGCCCACTGGATCTAGTCTTAGGCCCAATTTATTTTCTGATATCTCTACTATTTTTGCTAAATGCACCACTGTTTTTCAATTCTACATCTATTTTCCCTTAAAAATTTATTTTCTCTTTGTTTTCAAAAATGTTTTGCTTTGTTTTAATTGTGTATTTACTGTTTTTTTTATTATTTGTATCTTATATTTGCATCATTACTTACAATCATCTCATGCATGTTCTAATTCATGTCATTTCTTTTATTGTCATTGATATATTTAGTGTGTATAATAGGAAATGATGTAACATAATTGATGCATTATGTTTTCTTTGTTATTTACATTTTGCTTAAGACCTTTGGAATACCAAAATCGTTTAGGGTGCGTAAAACCTTCCCTTTGCGAAACCAACCCCCGGATCCTTAATCTCTTAGGGTTTTTCTCTCTTTTCCCCTTCCCAAAAATAAAAGGTAGATAGTTCAGAGATTGACGATTCAAAACCAATCAATGGTTTGATATCCAAAATCACCGAGCACAACTCTAGACCTTTAAACCTGAAGCACGACTAAAACGGTCAAATAAATCATATATAAATCTAAGTAGAGAGTTTTTTGCCTTAGAGAAGAGGAGGACATCATCTGCAAAGAGGAGATGGGACATCTTAAGCCGAGAGTTAGTAATGTGGATATGGGCTCCCAGTTTCTACGAACAACAACATTGTTGATGGCAATGGAAAGCTTCTCCATTCAAATGCATATTTGATTATTCACATATATAACATTTTTTAGGAACAATCCTTATTTATTTTTTTAGTTGAAACACGAATAAAAGACTTGACAAAAAAAATTTGTCAAAAAAAAAACATGAATAAAAAGTATTCAAAACTTGTAACAAATTGAATAAGTTAGTGCCTAGTGGGGGCGGCTGCGCCAATTTCACTAACCTAAGCCCGTGCCTGATCAATAATTTGATAATTAAGCTCTACTCACATGGCAAGGCAGGATAACATCGCATATTTCCACGTTTCATGTGCTAAATTGATACCTAATAACACTTTATGCTTAACACCTTGTGCATTATAGTACTATTTATACTCCTAACCAAAGATCATTCTCACCACAAAATTAAAACTAGTCTTTGGCTATTACCATCACCAGCTGATCATTAAATGGAATATTCTCAGACCAAGTCTCTTGAAGCTTGCGCTCCAGTTGATTCAACTCAACATGCAGTCTCTGACTTCAAGCGACCAACTGCAAATTTTCTTCGTTGCATCTGGGGAAATCTTTTCCTAAAATATGATTCTGAATCAATGGTACTACTACTACAGATATTTTATTTTGCAAGCAATATTTTACGTACATTTATATACATACACGTTAGTGTGGATATTGTTATTGTGATATAGCAATGGTTCACCTTTGAAACCAATTTTTTAAGGGTCCACGTTAGATTGAACATTTTTTGGTAAAAGTAAATAGAAGAATGTTGTTCACACATAGTGTTTGGCTGAAAAACACCAGTAATTTACCAATATAACCTCATCGGCAGTTAACTGCCGATGGATTTTAACGGGCGGCAATTGACTACGCGCATTTACGTCTTTTTCTGGTGTGTTTCAGCCTTGTTAGAAGTGTATACAACAATTTTCAAGTAAATATGTTAAGGAGTTAATTTCATGAAGAGAGCCCAACTTAAAAGTTCATTCTTATTATAAGCCTCGTGACTTAAATATTGCATTTAACATTTTTGTCTACTCAATGTGATTCATAAAAATGTAAATCAATTATAGGATCCGGTTATCGTAAAGTATTCCCTCGGATCTTATATTTATAAGAGAAAGTTTGATCAACAAAAATTGATGTATTTGATTCAAAATTTGGATCGGATAACTCAACTTTCATTGGCCCAACTTTCTTTTACATATAGAACGTTCATTGATTTCCAACCTTTAAAATGCAATCAATATAGCTGATCAATCTAAATCTAACAATCGAAACATAAACTGAATGAGAAACTTTATTAATTGATCCAACAAATAAGAAGAGATTCTTCATAGAACCCTAACTAAAGAGGTTTAGATGCACATAAAAACTAAACCTACTTTTGTCTTTACATATTTATATTTAGAAATTTAAATGCAGTGTAAATATTTCAGTCCTTGTTACTTATTGACTGCAGGAAATCGATGAGAATATGATGCAACAAGTACATATGCAAAAAGAGGAAGTGAAGAAATTTTTTCTATCTTCAACGAATGATATGGCGAAAATACTAAACCTCATTGACTCATTGCAACGTTTGGGAATATCTTATCAATTTGAACATGAAATTGATGAAGCGTTAGAACAAATTCACAACAATTTTACTGACAATAAGGAAATGACCTCAGAAGAAGGTGACCTTCACTTTCTTGCGTTAATATTTCGTTTGCTTAGGCAAAAAGGATATCACGTTTCTTCAGGTATGCTAACAATTTTATGCCATACATTATAAACATAAATTCTTAAAAATAGCATTAAATTTCAAAAGTCTAATATTAATATTGTTGATGAATTTTGACAGATACATTTGAAAAATTGAAAAACCATAAAGGAAACTTCAATGAAAAGATTTCCAAAGATATACAAGGAATGTGGAGCTTGTACGAAGCAACACATTTAAGGATTCATGGTGAAGATATATTAGATGAAGCACTTGATTTCACATACTCTCAACTAAATACCTTGGAAACTAATCAACTGAGTCCTTTTCTTGCTACACAAGTAAGTCACTGCTTAGAGACACCTCTTTACAAGAGTTCCTAGGTTGGAGATAAGGTGTTACATTTCTTCCTATGGTGAAGAATCTTCCCATAGTAAATTTCTTCTAAACTTTGCAAAATTAGATTTCAACATGATACAAAAAATGCATCAAAAAGAAATCGGCAGTATCACCAAGTAAGAATAAACTTCTACCGTTTAGGCAACTTTTATTTGCCTAAAGATAGCATTGCCAGAAGGATGGTGGCGAAATTGATATCAATTATTTCTCTTGTAGATGATACTTATAATGCCTACGGCACAGTTGAAGAACTCGAACTATTCACACAGGCAATCCAGAGGTTGATTTGAGTCCTATTGACAAGTTTTATACTATCTTTCCAATTTATTCAATTATTCCTACATGAGGAATGCTAGCAACACACCTTCTAACACACCCTTTTCAACACACTCCTTTTGATTGGTTAAAATTCATATGGGTCCCACCAAATCATGTGGGTCCTACATACTTTTGGTGGGTCCCATGTGAATTTTAACCAATCAAAAAGAGTGTGTTGAAAAGTGTGTGTTAGAAGGTGTGTTGCTAGCATTTCTCTTCCTACATTTATCCTAATTATAATAAATCTTTCTTTGGTTTATTTTTTTAATTATTTTATACCAACGAAAAGGCAGACACGACACTCACGTATCCGTCTTTTCCACTCTTTTTATTGTGTTAAAGTTTGAAAATTGTAAACAGTGTTTTCCTATGAAATTTTGATTTGATTACAAGTATAAATATAAATTATTGTTGCTTTCAAATTATAACAAACCAAACTAACATTGTTTATCTATTTCAATGACATCAACAATATTACAAAAATATATAATCTAAATTCTAATCTTTTTTAATGATATAAAAAACATTTATTTTATAGAAAAAATTGTTTTAGGGTATAATTGGGATAATGAAAAAGTCAGCCTAAAATCTTATATTTTCTTTATAGTATAGATATAATCGATATAGTATAGAAATGATAAACACTTTTGGACCCTTTATCATTATCTGTCTTTTAATTTGTCTCAATTTCAGGTGGGATATCAGTCTCATTCAATCCCTTCCAGAGTGCATGCATGTTGTATTTAATACAATTGTAGAATTCTATGATGAAATTGAAAGGACAATGGTGGAGATTAGAAAATCAAGTTTGGTGTTGCCATATATTAAACAAGATGTAAGCTTCCAAATTCCTATATTTCAAAACTTATCAATTATTTTTTAATTTTCAAATATTTTTGGAATAACAAATGTTACCATCTTAATTGTGAAGTAGTATTTATTGGTGGTAAGAATCGAACCTGAAACCAACCTAATCACCCCAGCAGCAAAACCTACTTTATTGATCAATATTTTTATTTGTTTTCAGTTTTATAAATTGGCACGAGCCTATTTGGTTGAAGCAAAATGGTGCAAAGCAGGATATATACCAACATATGATGAATACAAGTTTAATGGATTAGCAAGCTCTGCACTCCCAAATATAATACTAACTTTTCTTGCGTTTGGAGAACTTTCAAACGAAGAGTTGGTTGATTGGATTTTAAACTACCCAACAATCATCAATGCTGTATCAAACTTTGCCAGACTCACGGACGACATATCCACAAATAAGGTACTACAGTAGTATTTTTTTTTCTTCGTTTAATTTAATATAATTTTTTTTATGGTGTCCGAATCCCTGACCTTATATATATTATATATGCATTTAATATAATTTATCATAATTAATTCATTGCTTAAATATACTTTTAATATGTTTGTGAATCTTCCCCAACTCTAGTCACCTATGAAATTAAAACAACCCTTCTATGTTGAAACTACAAAGAGTCTTGGGATGAAGATCTTCAAAAACTCATTCCATTCTCTCGTTTATTATTCAACTATTTCTAATTTTGAATCCTTAACAAGTTTTCTAAGGACATTTGTTAGCATGACCCTTATAATTATTTATACCTATATATGAATATATTTTTCTTTCGTTTTTACCCTTCATTTAAACTATTTTATCATTTTTATAGTATTATTTAAATTATTGTAGGAACAAACCCCACTAAAATATGAACAATATTTTTTATTTTTTACAATCCAATAAAAACAATGTTGAACACTATAAAAAAAGCTTATTTTAATCTTATTTGTATCTATACAACTAATCGCGATAGGAAAGTGGATAAACGAACATGTTGGTGTCCATCTTTCCTTTAGTGTATATAAAAATAGTATATATTCAATGAATTATTGTTTATTTGTCTCATTAAAACGATTGTTAAGCTCTTGAAGTTGTATATCTACAACAATGCAAAATAATCGAATGCGATTTCCTATTAGATTCAACGTTACCTCCATTTTTACTTGCCGCAATACAAAAAATGCGGATCTAACCTATATATATTTTCAATCTGTGAGCAATAAGGACTGGATTTCAGCCTGGTGAATTTTGGTTTAATTCTCAACTTATTTTTTTTATTAATAATTCATTTATCCTTTGCTTAAAAAACAAAATTTATTTTGGGATATTCTTCACTTATCAAAACGAAATTTATAGCGGGACACAAAAGTATCTAACAAAGTTTTGGATGCTTTGTTTACAGTTCGAGCACGAAAGAGTGCATGTTGCCTCTGCAGTTGATTGTTGCATGAAGCAATATGGCATATCACAAGAAGAGGCTTATAAACTCATTCTCAAGGAGATTGAAGATTTATGGAGAGTTATGAATGAAGAGTGCCTAAAATTACACCACATTCCAAGGCCAATGCTTGAATATTGCGCGAGTAACTGAGTTCACATACGAAAACTTTGAGGATAAATACACAAATCCGGATCTGCTCAAAGATTACATTGTTGCACTGCTTGTAGATCCTATAAGCATCGAGCAATATTGCGAGTAGAAGAAGCAAGATCAGTTATAATAAGTGGCTATTTTTACAGTTTATTCCATCTTTGTTCCTTAGTCGTGGATCATTTTACAGTTTGAAATCTAAATTACCTTCGTACTATTGCATTTGGTTTAATTGTTAATGGTTTTATTATTGTATTGATAACTCAAAGTATGTAATGCTACAGTTTGAAATCTAAATTACCTTCGTACTATTTCATTTGTCAGAACATATATATTTCCAGGTACATTTTTAACATTACTAGCAGAAGTCTTTAATGTTTTGGATGAGTTCTTTTGTTATTATCTAGTGTGCTAACTTTGCCAATACCTATTGATGAGGTATTGTCGTTTTTATTTAACTTGAAGTCGATTTAAATAAATTGTCGTTTTTTATTTATTGAGGTAAATAGTGTATTGTCACTAATATATAGTGGGTAAAGTGAGAATTGAATGAAAGGAAAGAACGAGAATGCCACAACATGGCAGGTGTGAAAAGAAGAAAGAAGTGGGTTTGCTGTTATCATGGGTCATTGGACTAAAAAAAGGGAAAATTGCTCTTCTCTCAACAAAAAATGCTCATTCCCAACCGAACCGTCCAAAATACTCATGCGTGAGTTAACTCACGTGGGTGTATTACCAACGTGACTTAAGTCACGCTCGGCAGATGACTTAACGCAACGTGAGTTAACTCACGTTGGGTTCTGTTATTAAAACAGAACAGCACCATAGGAATTTCCAAAACTCCATTTGCGGTTTTGATCAACAAAGTTGTGATTTTCTCCAAACTTAAACCATTCAACGCCAATTACAATCATAAAATCAAGTAAGTGTTTATTATCCTATTGCATTGACTTTTTTTTGATTGAATTGTTAGATTTTTTTGGATAAATTGTCACATATTTATGTTTTTATGATTTTTGATTTTGTAATGTTAGATTTGAATGATTTGATTGAATTGTTAGATGTTGATTAGAGTAGAATTGATCGAATTGTGGTAGAAATTGTTAGGAATTATTTGAAATTGTTAGGAATTTGTGGTAGAGTTGTTAGGATTAGAGTAGGTTTTGATCTGATGTTTGCATTATGTAAATATGTCTCAGAAACAGGGTGATGCTCAATTAAAAAATATATTACAAGAAGAAAGCAAAAACAAAAATATATTTAATTTTGATATGACAATATTTTCATGTGAATTTGGAGAAGAAAAGGTGATGCTCAGTTAAATATTACTTAATTTTGATGTGACAATATTTTCATGTGAATTTGGAGAAGATAATAAATGAGCCTTCTATTTATGAATTAATTACAATATATTTAAAAAATAAAAAAATGAAAACTATAATATATTTAAAGTGTATAACTTAGAGTATCTACGTAAATATTAATTATACAGAACATGTAGTAAAAGTTCAATTCAATTTTATTCAAATATTTTAAATTGAATATAGAAAATTAGATGTTACATAAAAATAGTATAATTTAGTTTATAAAGGTGAAGGCAAATGTCTACTATTTTTTCAATATTTTTAAAACTCAACATTTTTATTTTAATAAAAATGTTGTTTTGCATTTAGCACCAAACATGCTAAAAACAATATGCATGAAATTAAATGTGGAACTATACTATTCAAATTAAATTTAATATAAAATTATTTGTAAAAGGGATTAAGATGAATGATTTTATTTTTGAGAGGAAGATGAATAATAATTATTTTTTTACTAACAATCATGCTGCCGTGAAATATTTGAATTGTATATATGAAAAACGATTCATTTGATTTATTTATTTTATTTTTTAAAATTGAGTCATTTCGTTCTATTTTCTTTAAATAAAATAATTTCATTTACTCAAGTTAGAATATAATTTTGATAATATCTAATTATAATTTATAATTGTTTTTCTATAATCTAAAAATGTATTAAAATAAAGGTAAAGAAAACAGGAGATATAAACTAAACCAATAATATATATATATATATATATATATATATATATATATATATATATGAAAAAAAGTTTTTATCTTAATTCACTATTCATCTGAAATTCTATTGATTTCTAAAGAGTTGAATGACACATTATTTATATCAAAAGTAATTTTCCTCTATTCTATATTCATTTGAGGAGAGAATAATAAGTATAAACATATTTTAATAACCATTTTTTTTAATCAAAGAATAATTCAATAGAGATCCACCAAATTTGCTATTTTCAATAAATTAAAAACAATATGTTCGAACCCATGCAACACACGGGTTATATACCTAGTTAGCAATAATAAGAAGACAAAATCTCATTTCCACTTCCAAGTTGCGTATTATTTTGGTTTGTGGTATGATATTTGAACAACCATTAATTTAAGGAAAAACTATGACACAATCAAAAGTTTACAAATAAATATAGGTATTGGCACTAAAGTCAATACTCACCTTGCTCGGATTTCTTGGTGGTTGGGCGTCGCTGATTTCAGGTGTTTCTGTTTTGGCTTCTCTCATACTCACCTTGCTCGGCCTCTGATTGCTGGTTCCTTTCATCAGATCTGTTGAGATCTGCAATTTCTTTTGTTGTTGTTTCGCTTCCACCACGTCGGTGCTCTTGGTGACTCATTTTTGTTCGTTATTTTTTATTATGTGTTGTGTTTGTATTTGTTGTTGGTGCTTTGTTTGTTGTTATTAGATTGGGAGGTTTCGGCTTAGACCTTTTTGCAATGGATGGTTCGTAAACCCGAAAGGGTATGTTGTGATTCAAAAACCTGAAAGGGTCTGGTTGCTAACATGTTGGACTCATCCCACGATCTGAGTCTTTAAGCGTTGTTTTGCTCAAAAGGGCATTTTATGCTTGCTATTGATCAGGGAGCTGTTGGCACTTGGGTTTGTTACCGTGTTGGCGGTCAATCCATTCGCCATTTTTAGACTCTAGTTGTTCTCAGCAGATTTTCACTTTTCATGCTTTTTTGGTAACCTGGTTTCGCGCCCGTACGCGGGTTCGCTGGGTTGCGCTTGTAATTAGTGTTTTTTTGTTAGAATAGACTAGAGTTGATCCATTTTGGACTGTTTTCTCATGATGTATTCCCAGTTGGGTTATTCATGGGTCAGGTCAAATGCCCCCAATCTTTGTAACTCTTTCCTTTTATTTTATATTTTTTCTATTTTGCCTTAAAAAAAAAAAGATAGAGAGTAAAAATATAACGAACGTATGAGAGATAGTTTTATGTTTTGAAAAATTCAAACTAACCCATCAAAATTGACATATGATAATTGAACTTGAAACTTTGAAAGAAGCACACTCTACCAAAGCGGGTTAGTATATGTTCCAAAAGTTTGTTTTGGTTTGCCACCCATTTCGTTGTTCGTCACAACTCACAAACCTACTTTCAAACAAAAATCCTTAAAAGCAAAATAAAAATATTTAATGGTATGTGTATAGCTACCATGAAAATCATGGTAGCTATGTGTGATATGTTAAAGATATGGTTGAAAAAGAGAGATAGGTAAAAAAAATAAAGTGTTAAATATGTGTATAAAATAAATTAAAAATAAACACTCACTTTTGAACATTATCTCCAACATTTACTCTTTTATTGGATGAAATCAATGTATACTTCACCATTTTGTGTGGCTTCTATTTTTAAAATGTAGATTCATAATGATTTAAATCAATAAGATAGTAAGTAATAAAGAAAATGTTCAATATAGAGTATTAGTAGCTTTATTCATTAAAAATCTATTCTCTAACTATGAAACTTAATTTCTACCAAAAATACAATCTTACCCCTTCTTAATATTTTGACACGTCATCAAAATTATATCCTTTTGTGTCTTTTGTTTCAACCTCACCCTTTTTTTTTTCTCTCTTAAAACAAACTCACTCGATAAAACACACTAACTTAATCTTTTTTTCAAAAGACTAAACAAACTTAATCTTAATCCCAATCAGAACAAACTTTCCTATAATTCAACTTCTAATTATCTAAAGAGTTTAAAACAATCTATTCACTATAATAACTACGGAAGTTAATGACCAACAAAAATACAATTTTGTTTCATCTTAATCTTTTAACACCAAATCATATATTTACCCTTTTGTGTCTTTTCTAACAAAAAATCCTATTTAGTTGAGAGAGAAAATAACTTTCAAAAAATTGATGTGATTTTGTAACAAAAAATTTCTTTTATAGTTTGTACCTAAACAATTAAATTACTTTTAATAAATATGATTTTTTTTAATAAACAAACACAAAAGATTTTTTTTTAAAGAACAAATCCATTTTTTTTAAATCTCTAAAGAAAATTTGTATTCTATTATTGAATGTCAAAATTATTTTTATTTTAATCCATAACAACGGCCCTATGAGGTTTGTAATAACATTTAAAAAATCACTTTTAAGATCATTGTATCTGTTTGTTTGTTATAATTTTTTTTTAAAAAAAACTAGGATCAACAACAAATCTAAAAACAACCTCAAATTATAAAATAACATAACTTTGAGAAAATTACAAAATATTTGCCACTTATAGATTATACACATGATTAATATTTATTACAACCATACAACTATTTTTCAGAAAATTTTACATTTTCAAGATTGATTCTTTTGTATAGATAATTTATCTTTGCTTTTTGTTTGTCTTAATATCATATTATAAAATAATATTTTTCATTGTACCAAAAAAAATCACTACTTTAGATTGTTAATTATTATAGACTTTAGAAGTATAACTATTAAAAATATTGGATAGATTATCAATGAGTCTTTAAATAATATAGTTCTACAATTCATACACGGGACTCGTAAAAAGATTTTTATCATCAACGAGATCTTGATTATTTATAGTATTTTTACATATTATTTTTTGCCACTTTTTAATATTTAATAAAAACTATTTCAATGATTTTATCATGAGCAAATTAATCTTTCATAAAAAATCATGGAGAAATTACACTAACCTCCCTTAAGGTCTTCTTAAATAACACAAGCACCCCCCTCTATTTTACTTACAAATCATTAATCTTCCTTATTTAGTTATTAAAATGACAAGCTCTTCCGTTATAATTTAATACGATTTAAGCTTTGTTAATTCCATTTTTTAGCAAGTAACTTCTTTAGACGAGTATGAACTCCCTTAATTTTCAACCATTTTTTATTCCCATTTTTTTCCAAAAAGGAGTAGTAGTAGAGAGATACAACCTCAAAATGTAACCTAGATGAGAGAGAGAGAGAGAGAGAGAGAGAGAGAGAGAGAGAACAAAAAAAAGGAGGGGGACTAGACCAAAACCTCCTCAAACTAGACAAAATCCACAATTAAGCAATCCCATAAGATTACTCACAAAAGGCTCTATAATAAAAGGAGGGAAAATCTAACCAAACTATATAAGAGTTCAAAGAGAACCCTATATTAACCATTCTGTCAGCACAATGGGTTCCTTTCCTATTAATATGAGTTTATCATTATGTTCATTTGTCTAATCAGAATGTTGCAATTATCCCGTATATTCTTTAAGGAACATAGCATCAAAGAAGATTTCTTAAAAGCCTAAACAACTAGAGATGAGTTAGTATCCAACCAAACTTAAGACTTTGGTGATTTTTTCAAACTGAAGAGATCACTCACTGTTCCTTTGCCAATGTGGTTTAATATTTAAACTCTAATTTAATAAAACATATATATCAAAGATTATTTCTTTTTCATTAGTCAACCACAACGTCCATCCATCTCTACATTCTGTTTAAATCTCTTCTTAAATTGTCGATGTTTGATTCTATTTGTTGGTAAAAACAATTGTTATTGTTTCTCCATTGTGAGAAAACTACCTCATTCAACTTATTGCCAAAAGAGAAAACAAAAACAAGATATATCAAACCAATATTGTAACATCCCGATTTTTGTTAGATTTATTTTAATTAATTTTTATGTGTTTATATGTGCTTGTATGTGATTAATTGTCTCTGTGTGTATTTTGGTTGGGATTAGTGGAATTCGGTGTTAGAAGGGTATTTTGGTCATTTTGTAAGTAAGGGTAAATTAGTAGTTTTACTGTGAGATTATATTTAGTGTTTTAAGTGGGAACCATTAATTTTTTCTAAGTTACTATTCGTTATTTTTACCATGAGAGGTTTGAAACGTTATGAATTAGTTAATGAGAATCTTAAGCCCATTAAGATATTTTGAGGGTTAAGCTCATTAGTGTAGAGCCTTTATAAACTCATGTCATAAGAGGAATTAAGGTTCTACCATTCATTACACATAACTTTTGAGAGAGGTAGAGAGAGAAAGAGTTAGAGGAAAAGAAAAAGGGTTAGAAGAAGATCTAGAGAGAGAAAGCTTGGATTGGAGCTTTGGAGCAAAAGTGAAGCTAGGATTATAATTCTTTAAGGTTTGTGGTAAGGGGGCTAGTGTTTTATCATAATCTGTTAGTTGTAACCTCTCTTCTACTTAAATTCATAAGTGCTTAATTGTGAAAAGTGATTATTGTGAGTTTAATTGGTGAAATTCGTGCTCTTATTTTGATGCTATGTTTGGGTATGTGAATTTGATGATAATTAAGTTGTTGATGTTGAATTTACATGCTTAAGTTGTATAGATATGGGTACTTGTTGATTTTGCTTAGATTAGTATAAATTAGGGTTGTTGTTGATTGTGATGAATTCATGTTTAAATGAAGTTGTTGAATTTGATATGTTGTTGTTGCTGATTTGTACCATGGGTATTCCATTTGATGAAGTTGTGGTTTGAAATTGTGAAGTTGTCTTAAGATGTTCATGTGAAGGACCAAAATGAACTTTTGATATATGAGGTTGTTGACTGAGTTTTTGATGTTGTTGGATGAATTGGACTTAGTAGAATTTCTGTTTTCATGTTGTGATTGTGTTAGTCGACTCGTTTGGGAGGAAACGGGATTTTCGTGTGAAAAGTCGATGTTTAAGCATTTTTGAAAATAAACGATTATGTGAGGTTCTGGAAAATTATTTTGGGATAGTTGAAACTTGAATTTCTCTAGAGATTATGATAGAGCTAAGTGTCAGGAACGCGTAGGCGAAAACGGATTAATGGTTTGAATTTTACGCGCGAAATGGGGGAAAACACACTTTTGAAAAACTGATTTTTGGACCTGATGCTGTCAAAATCGTGCCGCGATTGTTGCAGCCGTGTCACGATTTTCATGGCAGAATGTTCAGTGGTTCCTGGACATAAAATCGTGCCGCGGTTTCCAAAATCGTGACACGATTATAATGAACCATTCTCTTCGCAATTCACTATTTTTTTCCACCCTTTTCTGCTTTGAATTGCCTTTTGGTGTAAACATGAAAGTTTTAGATAATTTGGTTAGCTTTTCAATGGCTTTAGTTTGACTTGAAATGTTTTGTGGATTTTGAGTTATGATGAAAACACTCCAAGTAGGTTTTGGAGAAATTTTAAGGAAATTTAGCATAACTATTTCCAAGTTAACCCAAACTTATGGTTTGTTTCCAAACTTCAACGCTTGAGTACTAGGAGTTTAATTAGGATGTTTAAGGGTATTTAACCTATGTCTTGTTGGATCAAACTTAGTTTCTTTCTATAATGAATTGGTTTTGCAATGTAATGAAAATGATACGAACTTGTTGTAATTTGTGATTTCTTGGTTGAATGTATTGAATGGTGATTCCTTTGAGAATATTAACCTTGAACGCTATGTTTATGATGTTGGTGTCGGTGTTTAATGTCGTGTCTATGTTGATGAATTATAACATGATATATATATATATATATATATATATATATATATATATATATATATATTTTGTTAATGTGTTGAACTTATACGTGTTAAATGTCGAAGTTGATTGTGGTGGTTGCATGTATAATGTTGGAGACGATTATTGTGATGAGTTGTGTGAATATATGCACTAGTGTTGGGTCATATATTCATGCATACATGATTGGAGTTGATGAATTTTATATCCGTATTGGTGACGTTGATGATGTTTTTGTTGCATCATGAGTTGACGACTTTGCCGTAGTTGATGGTACTGTGTGCATATAGAAGTCGCGTCTAGGTACATAACATGTCTTGGCATGAGTCCTAGTTGTGTTTGCACTTGGTGTTTGATGTGATTTGTGACCCATGTAATTGTGTTGTGGTGAATTGCTTGTGTTGAAGAATAATGTTGAAGTTGAATTATCTCTTTCTTTGAATTATATGAAGTTTAATTTAATGAACACATTTGAAATTATTTATGTCTGATTATGATTGATGTGAAACTAACCCCCAGTGGTCTGTGGCGGACCTCCTACCTATTTGTATGAATGGGTAGACGGCGTGCAGGATTGATCTTTTAGCGTTCTTGGTGAGTTGCTTGAGGATAGAAGGAGCTTCCTCTGTTTATCTGTTAGAGTATTAGATTAGGCTTTGATTAGGATGTCGGTCTTATGTTATCCTAGATTTATTATGTTGTTGAGATTTTACCTATATGTCGGGATTTGGAGATTTTATATGATGACGTATGCATGAGTTTATGACGTGTATATTCTGGAGATGTATGTTATATATCCTCTACGACTGTTGAGAAATTTTATATATGCATGTTGTTTTAAGATCTATTGAAGACGTAGCGTCTATTTCTTGAATAATTGTATTATTCGCGTGTTTTATTGCTTTAATAGAAGTAGGGCGTTACAAATATAACTGAAATTAAACTGTGTATTTGGAAGGTTATTGAAATGAAATTGGATAAAGATAGACAGTGTGCTTGTGTTGTTTAAGAAAATTTTAAGGAAGGTCAATGTAATTTTCCTTTTATCATTACGTCATCTTTATGGTTAATCTTTTTTTTATTTTCTCAATGCATATTACATTACAATTCGCTTTGACATATGACCCCTACTTCGACGTCAAAGCCGTGCTGAGCATGGACGCGTGCTGAGCACGGGTTTGTTGCTAGTATACTTGAAACTTCGATGAAAACAAAACTCTTGAGGGCTTCTTATGTAAGGAATAAATTAGATTTACCTAATTTTAGGTTTGTTTCCTATCAAGGAGGTTTTGACTTGGCATCTCTCCTATCCTTATGTTGTTTTCTTTCATCTATCTATCTATTTTAGTAGCCTAACATTTTCCTAACTATTCATTTGGGTTAAAAAAAACTCTTGAAAAACAGTGTACAACAATTCATAAAAAAGAACATAGTTTCCCACTTGCCAATTACAGACTCTTAAGACTCTTGAGACTATAGAATTTCTAAAATATGGACTTTGCTAAGAAATTCTAAGTGACTTTGAAATGCAAACAATAACAGAGTATGAACTTTGAATTGTTGTGAGAGTCTAGCTTTTGTATGTGTGTGTATTGCTTAAGTCTGTTGTATTGTTCTGTACCTCCAACTAGCAGGTCTTCACTCCTTTATATAAAGGTGTGAAAGATACGTTGGAGAATTGCCAGCACACAAAAAAAAGTCGTTTGAAGCTTGTTGATAATCACCAATGATCTTTTGCCTGATATAGTTATTGTCCTATGAAGGATTAATTTCAAATGCATTCCTTGTATGAAGGAACATTTCTACAGGCAGAGCTGTTATCCTTGTCTTGTTGCAGAGACACGAACAGAGTAGTGGAGGAAGTGGTTGTACAATTCGTACAATTGTCCTTTGTCAACGCTCTTAGCCAGGAACTATCAGGGCACTTAGCCAGGAACCACTTCAAAGCCAAGAGTTTCACTTTATCCACCACAGGCTCCTCATAGAGAGCGCCACCAGAGAAAATAAGGTCGTTCCGGGATGTCCAAATGGTCTAAATAACAGCATGCCAAACTAAAAGAAGACCTAATATAACTCTCTTACCCCCCTAAGCCCGTGAAAGCAAGGAAATGATGTGTAATACCCCTGGGGCTCCCAAACACCCAACCACCTAGAGACCTGATACTAAACCGCGAGGCTAGCGGGGCAAAGAAGAAGGAGATGCATAGAAGATTCAAAAGGCGCCTCAAAAAAGACACAAACACGATCCCTCTCAGGCAGGGGAACACCACGCCTAAGGAGGTTAAACCAAGTCGGGATCCTATCAAGAATCAGTTTGATGTGTAATTTTCGCAAGTGCACGGTTTTATCAAGGTAGTAAAAAGTATCATTTCAACAGGGAGTTGTGTAAATTGATTCTCTTTTTAACGGTGATTAGCTAAAAGATTAGGGTTTTAAAACTTGGGATTTTGTTTGATTGAAAATTAATAATAAAAAGAGCCTCGGGATCGTTGGTTCATCATAATGACAAATCTTTCACAATCCAAACCTATATACTAATTTTATGTTAGACCTATTTCTAAAGATCGATTTCTGTAAAGCATATCAAGGTTTCTCTCGAAATCAATGAGTGTGTTTCAACAACAACCACGCCTATTCTCATGGTTGATCGTTGTTGAAACCCATTAAGAGTGAAACTTTAAGGTCTCAAGGTTTTATAGACTATTCTCATGTTTCAAAAACCTTGTCTAATCTCACATGTCCAATATTAACCTTCTTCTTTCGATACTTCGGTTAATATTTGAAATAAGAATTAAGAACGGTGAGATTAGATTAGAAAAATAGGGTTACATAAAATTAGGGTTCTAGGCTTGGTTTGATAGGAGTAATGGGTCGAATGGCTAGGTATGATGGTGAAGGTTGATTATTTGTAGGGATAGTTGGGATATTTGTAGGTAAGGTTGTTGGAATATTGGTCTTTGAAATGTCATCAGAAGCAGAAGTCGAGAAAGAGTTGGTCATCTCAATCTCCAGGTCAGTTGCTTCTTCAGTACATGACATAGACTCAATATGGTCAGGGATGATTTGAGTTGTGGTTGACGCTGTTTGTGGTTCAGGTGTTTGTTGTTGGGGGCTTTTTGAAGCAACTTCATCAGAAGCTACCTTAGAGGCTTTCTGTAGTTTAGATTCAACTTCAGGTAGTTCACCTGAGTAATGACTTACCAGTTGATCTAAGACATTTGGTTCTGAGTGTTTTGTAGGTGATTTTGGTTTAGGGTTAGATGGTTCAGATATTTCAGTTTCAGTTTGGGCAAAGTTGAGTGGTTCAGCAAGTGTTGGATGGTTTGATTGTGATGATGTGGCAGTATTTGCAGAAACTGACCCAGCTGGTTCATCAGAACCCTCTGCATCAGCAAGTGCAACATTTAGGGGTTCAACCATAGGTGGTTGAAGTGGATGGTCACCTGGTAGTTTATTGCAAATGTCCACTTTCATTTGAGACAATGCACCTATTCTATCAAGGGCAGAAGGGTATAATGGCTCAAATGGTTCATCACTGGCCTTTTGTTTTTGTTTGGTAGATGGTGAAAGGTTTTTGTATAGAATGTTTAGAGTGACATCATCTAAATCAGATGAGTCTGAGGTATTAGTGGAGGATGAGGTTGAGGTTGATGTACCAGAGTCAATCTCTATAATATTTGCAGAGTGTGAGAGATCAGTGTTACCTCTAGCAGCTTCTGATCCAACAGCTTTCTCCTCAGGAACCTTCAGTAGCTCACCAGACACCACTAGTTGTTGCAAGTTTTCAGTTATCCCAATCCCAGCTTGAGCAGCTTTAACAGATTCTTCTTGCAACAACAACGCAGTTGAGGGCACTATGATTTGAGCTGCAATCTCCAGCGCTTTCTTCACAGCTGCTTCTTCAGCTCTTTTCTTCAAAACTTCCCTTGTAACCAGTGAAGTTGCAGCTTCTTCATCTTCCTCCTCAGCCAGGCTTTCTTGCCTTAGTTTCCTGATAGCCATCTTTCTCTTCTTCTTTGGAATAGATGACTAAGAGGCATCAGCTAGTTTCTTGCTTCTGGTTCTCTTGTCCAAAACCTCAGAAGCATTTAATTCCTGTGCTTCTTGTTGAATAGAGAGCACTTCAGGAGTAGTTAGCTGTTCTTGTGAAGCAGCCTTAGCTTTCTTGGCCTTCTTGGGTTCAGGAGCTTCTACCAGGTACTCATCCTTTGTGACTGCTTTCCTCTTGGTGTTCCTGCCCTTTGCAACTGGTAGAGCACCGCAATACATAGTCTTAGGCACATCTTCAAGCTTGATCACCTTTCCCATTGTTGCAAAATGATCCTTGATATAGTTCATCTTAACATCAATAGGATCCTATTTGCATATAGGGGGAAACTCATCCATCATGTTTGACAAAGCATCAGACTCCTTCAGGTCTCTGCTGAGTTTTGTGTAGACTTCCTTTTTGATCAAGTTCATGTTTCTGAGTGTTCTTCCATTGATGATCTTGCCTGTCTTAGTGTCAAGCTGCTCATCAGTGAAGAAGTTGACATTACTCAGAGCTTTCAAGATCCCTCCTTGATGAAGGATCTCTGAGATCAGCCTTCCATAAGGAACCCATCACCTCTTGTTTTCTTGGCTTTCCTTGAGCTCTTTCATCATGTGCTTGAAGATGTATTTTGGCACATTGGCTTTCTCCTTCTTGATAAAGAAGTGAAGAAAGATCTTGTGCTCTAAAGATGTTCGATCACTACCACCACCTTTTGGTAGTAGGTTCTTATTCTGAATCTTCAAAAGCATCTTTTTTTCCATGCTCAGATCACTATATGCTCCTTTCTTTGAGCTGTTGAACATGGATTGATTGACCACCTCATTCCAAGGACTGGTCTTGCTGTGTCCAATTCCTCCTTTGAAGATTCCTTCAGAAGCTCTCCTGAGAACGAAGGAGATGATTTCTTCTAAGATGAAGACTGGGATACCCATTATGCTAGATCTTATTTATGTGCATCTGAATGGTTCCAGTCCCATTTCTTCTCTTGTTTTGCCTTCCAAAGAAGGATCAATCAGTACCTTCTATGTTTCTTCTAACTTTGCAGCATTTTTGTCATAAATATGCGCTCTCACCCAGAAGTGTCTGATCAAGGTCTTGTACGTTGAACCATTTAGCATGTTGAAGTACTCCATAAGGTCTTGTGCTTCATAGTAGCTTCTAATGTCACATCCGTGATGTGCTAAAGAAACAAAATCTACGGAATTCTCAATTTGAATCTTGAGATCCCATTCTTCTAGGGACATAGACTTCCCTTTGATTTCATAGGCTGGAGCATTTTGCATGCTTGTTGATGTTTTTTGAACAGAACTTGATGATGTCATTGATGAGTATTGAAGATTTAGGGTTCTAGGGTTTTTGATTGAGATGAATTCGCACAGATACACAAAGAAAATTGCAAGTGTAGGTAGTGAAGTGAGTTATGTGTGTTTTGTCTAAGTGTTTTGAGTAAAACGTTTGCGATTCAGAGAAGGGGATAAACAAACACATCATTAATGACGTTGGGGGCGCGAGATAGTACATTCAAAGCATAAATTCATCATTGCCCTCTTACGTTATACACCAATACAATTAAGCCACGTCAGATGATCTCAGAGTAACTGCTTAGTTAGTGGGACATGTGTCACTGAAAGTAACTTCCAACGTTTCCACTAACTCTGATATTCAGGAGCACAAAGTCCAGCTTCTGGAGTTCAGATGCTGATGTCATCTTCAGAAGCACATTTTCCTCAGAACCTCAGTAAAGAGCTTTTGATGGACTATAGCTTCTGAACGACTTCAGGACCTAAATTCCTATTTAGAGGCAAGCAGATTTAATCAGACACAAAGTGCATGTTCAAATTTTTCTTTATAAAATCAAATCTTTCCAGAGTTAAAGGCTTAGTAAATATATCAGCGCATTGATGTTCAATATCAATGAATTGTATATCTAAAATTCCTTTTTGAACATAATCTCTGATAAAGTGGTGTTTGATTTCAATATGCTTGGCTCTTGAATGTAAAATTGGATTCTTTGACAAACAAATAACAGCAGTATTATCACAATAAATGGGAATAGTGTTAGCATTTATCTGATAGTCTTCCAATTGATGTTTCATCCACAGTAGTTGTGTACAACAACTTGCAGCTGAGATGTATTTTGCTTCTGTTGTAGACATAGCAATAGTTGCTTGTCTTTTCCTAGCCCAGGATATCAGATTCTCACCAAGGAATTGACAATTTCCACTGGTTGATTTTCTTTCAATCCGATCACCAGCAAAATCAGCATCACAGAATCCAACCAACTTATAATCTAAGGATTTCCTATAGAGGAGTCCAAGATTTGTTGTTCCTTTCAGATACCTGAAGATTCTCTAGGATCTGATTGGAATCTTGCACACAAGCATACACTGAACAAAATATCTAGCCTAGATGCAGTGAGGTATAACAAAGAACCAATCATACCTCTGTACAACTTCTGGTCTACCTTTGTTTCAGTATCTTTTTTGCTTAAGATGCAGGTTGGATGCATTGGAGTGTTCATCACTTTACAATCTTCTAGCTTGAA
>Ga0228710_1001075_pt1 | contig 39476 bp, 22 predicted proteins | sample MedpolnodulmetaG_FD_177995 | JGI IMG/M metagenome (GOLD analysis project Ga0228710, IMG submission 177995) | Root nodule microbial communities from Medicago polymorpha collected in Santa Monica, California, United States - pink nodules | ecosystem: Host-associated > Plants > Roots > Nodule...
AAATACTCATGTCTCCGGATCTGCAACGTTGACGATGCCAAAGTCATTGTCATTGATCGGATCTGCACTTGCTCAAAGCTAATCTTTCAACCTGAATCAAATAAACACCACACTAAGACGGGAAATCGAAAACACACCGCACAAAAACGGGAAATCAAAACAAACATAGTCGTTCAGAGACGACGAAATCACAAAAACAAACGAAAGAAAACAGAAAAGATGTGAAATCACTTATTCAATTAGGATAGAAGGAAAAACAATTCGGATATAATCGACAATATCAATGACAAATATTTATCCTGTGTTTTTGTCACTGATATTGGTCTGATTATATCCGATATGGGACAAATATTTATCATGAGGAAAAACAATTCAGATATTGGTCTGAAAAGAAGAAGAAGAAAGATGTGACAGTTAGAGTTTGAGAAGGAGAGGAGAGGAAGAAAAGAATATAATCGACAATAAGACTTGATGTAAATTTGGGTCAAATATTTGTCACTGATAAAAAAAACACTATGAAAATATCATTCATGGATATATAAAAAAATATGGGAGTAGTATTTGCTATCGGTAAATCTAGAAAGAAAAAACAAACAAACAAGGAACACGTATTTGTGATTGATACATATAAAAAAGGCAATTTTTTTTTAGACAAATATAAAAAATAATGAAAATATTAATCCTTAATAAACATAAAAAAATAGGACACAAATTTGTCTTTGCAACATATGAAAACACAAACAATTTTTAAAAAAAATGGGATAAATGATTTTCTTTGATAAATCAAAATAAAATAAAATAAAATTAGAAATTGAAAAATAGTAGCCTATCATCCGTGCATTACACGGGTTAACACACTAGTAACATACAAATGGAGCAGTGGTTATGATATAGTTTACATGATCAAAGTCTGAACTCACAACCTCCTTATTAGTTACCCCTTTAGATCATTTTTGTCCAGCTTATGATTTTCACATATATTTAATTTTTCCTCTTGTGATTTTGTCGTCTCACATCCACGTTCGTTTGTTCGTTGTCTTGGTGCGACACTATTTTGTTTTCCTATTTCGTTGCGGTGTCCGTTCAACTCAGATCGACATATTAGTTCTGATTCAGTACATATATTTTGGTGTCTTCAACGTTATAGATTCGGAGGCATGAGTAACATACTATACACTTTAATTTCATCATATTTGTAGATTTCGTCATAATTGTACGTATTTTTTTGTATGCTACTTAATTTGTAAATTGTTTTGTTCTATATGTTTCTATCAATTTGAATGAATGTATTTTTACTCAAAACCAATAGAATTTTTTACGGAAAAAAAGTAACTTTCTATATATTATGACTGCAGTTCAGCTTGTGTTGAGAAAGTCACGCGCTTATGGTGGTCTTGCACGAGGCCTTCATGAAAGTGTAAAGTGATTGAGAAGCATGCTGCATAGCTCTGTGTTCTTGCCGAGGATTGTGACCAACCTGACTACGTCAAGTTGGTGAAAGCCCTTTGTGCAAAATTGATTCAGAAGGAAAAGCTAGGAAGGTAACTGGTTGCTCCTGTGTGGTTGTCAAGGATTTCGGCGAGGAACATGAAGCATACAACGTTGTTTCTTCAGCACGTGAAATCTAACCGAGTTGCAATATGCCTAGATTTGTGGCTGTCTGTCTCAATATTTGATTTTTGACTTTTTGGATTATCTGCTTAGGGATTTTGATGCTTTAATACTGTACCCATTCTCATTGCTACCCTTTACCTAATTTGTTGAGACTGAAAAAAAATAAAATTGTGTGGAATTTGTTTGATGAATTTATGAAAATGATGATTTTAGCTTTTTGAGAAGAAAAAAAATCTGGATTTTTTGATGATGATGAATGTACGAAGAATGAGGAAGGTGAATGTATGAAGAAGAGGATCAGTTTTTTAAAAAAATTCTGGATTTTTAATTTTTTCTGATTTTTAATATTTTTTAATTTTAATTTTAAAAAATGATTATATGGTTTTTTTTAATTCATTAATTACACACGTGGCATGCTATGTAGGCATTGACCGGTCAAAATTGGTAAAAAAGACCAAAAATGCAAAAGGGCTAAATCTTAGAGGGCCAAAATTGTAGATTTTGTATTTAAGGGGTCAAAATTGCAAGTTTTTGAAAGTAAAGGGGAAAAACGCACTTTAGCCTAATAAAAAAGGTTAAATTGCCCTAGAGTTCTTTTAAGTTATTTAAGGGGTAATAGTGATTTTGGTCAATGAATATGTAACCGATAGTCACTATAGTCCTTCAATGTATCGAAATTGTAAATAGTTTCTGATTGTACATTTCGTTAGTCAAAATAATCTTGACGTCAAAATAATCCCTCAATATTGACATTAATTATTTTCATATAAGGATTGAGACGACAATAAGTATTTATAAGGATTGATATGATAATAAGTAAGCGTATCGAGGACTAATATGAAAATATTAAAATCAACTTATCATCGTTAAATAATTTAAAAGACCAGTTTAAAAAAAAAATATATATATAACATAAGTAAATGTTTCAAAGAAGAAGCGTGTTCATTCACTCACTCAGCGATAGCGAGTTTCTGCTTAGGTTTCTTCTTGGTCTCCATGGATGCTGCTTCAAAGAAGAAGGTTAGTTCTTCTTCTGATTCTCACATTCATGATGACATTGCTTTCTCCATTCTCTCCAAATTACCTCTCAAATCTCTCAAACGTTTTACATGTGCTAACAAATCATGGTCACGTCTTTTCCAAAACCCTAATTTCATGAACATGTTCCGCACCAATTTCCTCATTTCCAAACACGACGACTCCTCCGAAACACGTCTCCTCATATTGGAACAGTCGGGGTTTCCCATTCACCAATCTCTTTCCATTCTTTCTGGTGAAAGGTTTGAAATTAGGGCTAATTTGGAATGGCCACTTCCTCTTCAACAACAAGCTCACAATGCCAATCAATTTCCTTTTCCTTTTCAAATGGGTGGTGGTAACGATATCAATGTCAATGACTTTGCTTTTCAAGAGGGTGATGTGGGTGATGAAAATGCCAATCTTTTTCCTTTTCAAATGGGGGGTGGTAACAATGCCAATGCCAATCCCTTTCCCTTTCAAGTGGGTGGTGACAATGCCAATCTCTTTCCTTTTACTCCTCCTATTTTCATTTTGGGCTCTGCTAGTGTTAATGGCACTCTTTGTCTCTACCGAGGGTTAACTACTGTATTGTGGAACCCTGCTACCGCGGAGTTTAAGATCATTCCTGCTAGCCTTCAACCGAAGGAGAACATTGAGTTTAATCTTCCTCCTCATGGGTTTGGTTATGACTGTGTTACAGATGATTTTAAGGTGATTCGGAAGGTTACATATCCCTTAGAATTTGAAGGTGATGATTGGGTTTGTTTGCCGGACAAGGATGACCCTTTTTGGGAGACTGATATACACCACCTTGACATGAATGACGCTTATTGGGTGGAGAAGGGGCTCATTGTCAAGTTGTATGAACCATTTTGGGAGATGTATAGCCTCAAGCGTGATTCTTGGAGGAAACTCGATGGATTTGATGATATGCCTGTTTCTTACCCAGGTATAATGTCTATGGTGAACTTGAATGGATTTTGCCACTGGTTGACCCAAGGACCTGATGTAGTGTCCTTCGACTTTAGCAAGGAGACATTCGTTGCAACTACCTTACCTTCTTCAGATGTAAGACATAGATCGTACAGTTTTGCCTTGGTGGAGTTAAATGAGTCTCTTTCTGTCATCTATAATTACGACAGGACGCCTGATTTTCATATCTGGGTTTTGGGTGAAGTGGGTGTCAAGGAATCATGGACCAAGCTCTTTGTTTTCGGGCCTTATAATTGTTCGATTGTCTGTCCTATCTCAGTAGGGAACAAGAACCGTATATTTTTCAGGGAAGAAGATTCTAAGCTAGGCTGGTATGATTTAAGTACCCAAAGAGTTGAGGTAATTGGAGTTAACAAAGAGTCATTTTGTTCGCACATGGTAATCTACAAGGAAAATCTTCTTCCTTTTCCAAGAATGAATAATTTCAGCTAGTGATTCATGAATATTGTTGTTAGATTTAGTATTTTACATCAAGATGAATGTTATGAAGTTGTCTAGAAACTATAGTTTTGTATGTGTGGTAGCTGAACATGTGTCTAATTCCAGAGTTCTATACTCCATAACACTATGTGACTTTGTTTTTTGACATTTGTTTGTATGGAGAAATGAGATATATAACCTACTTGTTCTAGCTATGAGGTTTTCTGAAAAATCGAGACTAGCTTACTTTGAAATATTCATGTTTCGTTTTGAGCATCTTTGTTAGAGTATCAAGGTCAATGAATTTCACAAGTCTTGCTCTTCATTCTTTTATTTTGTAGCTGATTTGTAATCTTCTGGTTTATAATACTGCCTAATATGAAATATCAATGCAGAAATTGAAAATTTAGATGGTAGGTATCAATGTACTATAGTTTGGAACAGTAAAAGTTAGGTAACTCTTTAGATATCCTGATTTTATATATTAGTAACATCTCCCAGGCCGGGTTTGGTGAATCCAAGTTCTGCTGATGTTTCTATGGCTTTGTTCTTTTATCCTGTTTTGAGGTTGTTCTATTTTATTTTCCTCTAATGAATGATTCATTTGACTAATATAAAATAATTGCAAATTTACTGTTTTATGTGATGAATTGGAGAAACCAGCATACTCAAGCTTAATGTTCATGAATATGAGGGTTTGGTTGAATACAAAAAATCCCTCACTGCCATATCATTGGTTCATTGATAAAGAAAAGTTAACCTATGTGTATAGACAAAAGTTAGTAAATTGGTGCATATGTCTGTCTTAATAATTTGTAGGACTTTTTTTTAGTTATTTATTATATGAATGCTTTTAAATATTGTGTTCTATTATTGCAATTGTTGAAGATTGTAAATCTAAGACATTCAAGTTTGGGTGAAGTCCTATCTGACAAATGTATTTAGATCTTGTTATGGAATAGAAATTTTTAGTAGATAATGCATGCAGATTCAGGTTATGTATTTGCCACCCTTATGCCTCAACTTGGATTTATAAAGTAATGAATGTCAATTTCAACTGCTTTTGTACCTTCTTTTAACGTGACTTGGACAATTTCAAGGAGTTTTAATTGTCCATTATCTTTGGGTTTATCCATCTTTGGGATTGGATGAACCATTTGTAGAATATAGTCGTGTTTTAGAGCGCTTTATCTGTGTACCGCTCCTCTGTGTTGAGAAACCATAGGTAAAATAAGCATTTGAGTTTGAAAGAAAGAGAAACTCATTGGAGTTCATATTGATACTTGATAAAGATGGTAAATGAGAATTGAGATGCTCTATATGTGGAGCTTTTGTATTTGATTTTTTTTATTGGATTAGAGTACCCTTTAGACTATTTTTAAAAAGAAAATTTAGATCACTGGAAGCACATTTATTACAAAGCAAGCTATGGAAAACCACAAATGTCATTAATGACTTACAATTGAGTTTATTTATAACATACTAACTGAGAAGTTTTGAACTTAAAATCCATGTCGTGAAAGCCAAAGATTTAACCATATATGTCAATCACAGTTTGGTCCTAGAACCCAGTTTCTATATATGCTTGTAGGTTCGAGGTTTTTGACCATGCAACGTTTGATGATTGGATGGAGAAGGGTGTAGCACCAGTCATAGAACCCTGTTTAAAACTTTATAAAGATATTTAGAATCTGGGGTATAAAGTCGTTCTACTTACAGGGTGAAGTGAGAGTCATAGGACTGTTACTGTTGATAATTTGATAAATGCTGGCTTTCGGGATTGGCACGAGCTCATTTTAAGGTAATTCCCACAAAGCTTGTTAAGCCTATATTTTTTTTTTACCGGTTGTTAAGCCTATATTGTAAATGCTCAAAGATTTTAATATATGCGTTTAATGCTTATGTGATGTAGATGGATTTTATTGTGTTTTTCTTTGACATATTTTGTTATTATGTTCAAACAAAATCATGTACATTTATTGCGCAAATTTTACCAGTCCATTCCGTTCTGATCAGTTTTGTTGTTGTTGTGACACAAATATTACCATTTCCCTAATGGTTGAATGGATTTCTCAATTATAAATTTAATGATTTTTGTCAACTGTTTGGTGTCCTAGTATGCTTAATGTTATTTTTGGAAAAGACATGCTATAATATATTAATATATAGATATAAAAGTAATGTTGGATGGCCCAGAACATTGGAGAAAGGTAAACTCTGTTTTGGCTCATTTTAGGATAAGATCCATTGACTCTCTAACCTCTACTTTTTACTGGCTAGCAGTGTGCTTAGCCGAAATCATTTTGGTACTGAGTTTCAAGCCAGTATAATTGTTTGCGAGGGTAATAAATGAAGTAAAAGTATAGGCAAAATAAAGCAGGGTGGTACAATGAATGGAACTAGAAACAATTGAAGGGAGTCCCGTAATGTAAAGACAAAAGCGTAGCAATCATGAAAAAGATTTGAATTTCAGATATTTTAGTGCAGGGCTTAATTCTAGATTAGCTTAAATGAAGGATTAATAGGAGCATGATAGGATGATTGAATGTTCATAGCAGTGAAAATGTAGTATAGTGCCTGCCTTCCCAAGAGAAGCAAGGTTTAGATATCTTGTATTTATCATACAAGATTCTGCAAAAATAGCGGGAGATGTAAACTTTAGTATTCAAGTTGGTCAGTTGAAAAGCAGAAATATATCAGGTGTTATTTACTACTAAATGGTGCCTCTAAGCTTTAAAAAATTACTACATAGTTATAAGACCTGCGATGGTTATGAAAGAAAAATACCAATTGAGGCCCCAATAAAAAATATATTGATGAAAAATTGACCTATAGTTAGAGGCTTTGTTGTCAAAAGCGGCCGCTTCAGCCGATATAGCGGAGCGGTGCGGTAAAATTGAGCTAAAATAATTGAAACCATTTCATACTCCTTCCTTACAATAGCTCCCAGTTTCTACTGTAATTAAAGTACTGAAGTAGTGCTGAACGTCCTTCAACCTGAAATGTGTGTGGTTTAACAGCCACTGTCTTCAGTCTTATCAATGTAAAATGTCGGCATTGATTTAAGTTTTCAAGATGCATATTGCATGTATACTTCGTATAAAATAAAGATATTAGCCTTAAGTTATGAGCTGATTCATCTATTGTGAAAGAAATGTCGTGCATTTGTCCATTTGCTTAAGCCAATCCTAATGCTGTCTGCTATCATATATGTAATTTGTTGTATCTGCCAATGCTGTATCCATCTTCATGTTAAGTTTTTGGATAAGGTTTTCACTGAATCACCGTTGCTGTTAAAGTCATTGCTATAAAATAATGAAAAATGGAAAAGAAATGAGAGAATAAACATTATGCCGCCTTTATTCCTCATTTCTTTTTGTAATTTATTTCCATTTTAAGAAATTCATTTTCAGATTTTCTAAATCCCACAATCTTTTCTGCTGTTCTGTTGCAGACATTTTGTCAGCTCTTTATGTATTTGTTGGTGTTCAGAGCATTTGTTGAAGTGGACTGAAATGTTGACTGAATTTTCATAGATGAATTTTATCGGTTGGTGGATATGCCTGAAAATTGTACTCGATATACTATAATTTGAATCACAGTATATAATAGGTTTAGGACCTGATTTTAATTTAAACCCATTATCTTTTCTAATCATTAATTTGGATTAACCTGCTTTTTTAACATCAAATGTCTTAGAATCAGAAAATCATGATTCAGTGCATGTTTGAAAATTCGTTGGAGAGACCTCAAACATACATTTGGAGTATCTCCAATAGATTTCCAAACACACTACTTCACCATTGGCTTTTGATTAACAATCACTAACCACATCAAAGTTCACTTGTAATCTGGAATCTTGATGATTTAACTATTTTAGCACTATCAAATTTTGGTATGCCTAGTTGTATCCGCATAGTTTTTGTCTTATGTTTTAAGAATCTAACCTTTTTTTTGTTGTTGTCAACTTGTTACCATATTTAGACATTCGCTAATGCTTTTGGTTCGAAATATATCCGCGCGAAATCAATTGTTTCTGTGAGATTAATATGTGGTTGTTTCCATGATTTCTTATTTCTCTACTATCTTTTCATGTTATTAGTTTATCTATGTAACTTCATTGTGTGTGAAAAAAATTCATTTCGTATATCACGGCTGGTGGTCATTAATGTGGCTGGCTTGTTTAGTCACTGATTATATTAGTACTCTTGCTTTTCACTTTTTCCTCAATACAGTGATCTGCTGCAAATTCAACTCCTTTGCCATTTGTAGCCCCCATCTAACACCTAGTGCTTCAGCCAGTGTGGGTGACACAGAAATGTCCTCTTTATTATAAGCAGCAATAGAAACAAGTGGATCCATCTATGTAACAGCCGGCATCCACATTAATTCTGTAACCCCTGTTAGTTGCATAAGTTTGAATATATGGAACAGAATTAGTTTGTATTAGTTCAGGTTTTTATTGGCCTGATTAAACTCAGACAGAAAACTGGCAGCATCCTGCCCCGTTTTGACAGGGTTGAAGGGATGTTGATCAAAGACTAGCTTGTTTCGGCTGTTCCATATTTTCCACAAAATGACAGAATAACTAAAATAGTACCTTCTTCCTCCTTGCAGTTCAATAATATTTTTTTTTATTGAACTCCTTGCAGTTCAATAAAATTGTTAACAGGCTGTTCCATTTTTTTTTTTTAATTTAATAAGTTAGGTTTGACCCAAATTGTTAACCGGTCAATAAAATCTTCTTGGTTTTGGTTGTGGATCGTGATATCATATCTAATTTTCTTAAACAGTTTCAAACCAAGCTAATTCAATCATGAACATACTACTAGTAGTTCATGTCGGGTCATTTAGTTCTGGGTCAACTAACAATTAAGTAAATATTCTACGAAAATCAGTAAAGTATGTGTAGTTTAAATCATATTATTATTATTATTATTTATTTATCTATTTATTAATAAAAAGTTTAGATGAGTTGGGTTCCGAAGACTCATCAGAGTCAAGACTGACTTCAAAGTTCAAAAACATATCTATATCAAAGAGAAAGAACATTTACATATTTACTTACATATCATTTATCAAAGAGATCTTTACACTGGTAACGAGAGTTGAATCCACATTCTTATGGATGGATGCGTATATTCTATGAAACCAAACTACACTTATAAATAAGTTAATTAGAAAAGTTTATATTTGATCTACCTAACCATTTTAAAACTTTATTTGCCGGAAATACTAGACATTATTTGCCGGATCTACCAAACCAAAGTACAAGTTGATCATATATAAATAGACATATTGACCTCCTCATGACACTCACTTGTATTGAACAAGTTCAACAGTTCATAGTTGTCTCAATTCTTTACAACATCACATATTTCTCTCTGTTTCTGTTCCACTATATAAAAAAAATGGACTTGTTACAAAGTTCCACACTTACCTACCTAGTAATAATTTTCACTTTCTCTATACTTCTCCTTCTCAAATTTCTTATTCCAACAAACAAAATCAACCAAAAAAACCACTCTAAGCTTCCACCAGGTCCTTCACCCCTTCCCATAATAGGAAACCTTCTAAAACTAGGCAACAAACCACATCATTCTTTGGCAAATCTTTCAAACATTCATGGTCCAATAATGACACTAAAATTAGGCCAAGTAACAACCATTGTAATATCCTCAGCAGACATAGCAAAAGAAGTCCTACAAACACATGACAACTTACTATCAAACCGGACTGTCCCGGACGCACTCTCCGTTCTCAACCATGATCAATATAGTTTGTCATTTATGCGTGTTTCCCCGCGTTGGCGTGACCTTAGAAAATTTTGCAATAACCAGCTGTTTTCGAACAAAACTCTCAATTCGAGCCAGGAACTAAGGTGGAGGAAATTACAAGACCTCTTAGATGATATCAAAAAGTGTAGCGAAATTGAGGAAGCTGTGGATATTGGAAGAGTTGCTTTCATGACGACGATTAATTTGTTGTCAAATACTTTTTTCTCGGCAGATTTTGTGCATTCCGCCGAAGAAGCTGGAGAGTATAAGGAGATTGTTGTGAGTATATTGAAGGAAGTTGGAGCACCAAATTTGTCAGATTTTTTTCCTATGTTGAAGATTTTTGATTTGCAAGGTATTAGAAGGCGTTCTGTTATTTCTGTTAAGAAGGTTTTGAGTATTTTTAGGAGATTTGTTGGGGAAAGGTTGAAGATGAGGGAAGGTACTGGTTCTATTGGGAATGATGATGTGCTTGATGCTTTACTTAACATTTCTTTGGATGACAGGAAGATTGAGATGGATAAAGATGAGATTGAACATTTGTTGATGGTATGTTTTCTCTCATTCCTTCTCTATTTAAGTGTTTGAATCTTTGGTATCTAATTATATTTGTGTTAATATATTGAATTTAATTTATATACACCATGTATCACATATTTTTAAAATCACACGAGTGGTTGTGATTTGTCGACAATATAACTCTTTTTCACTGGCACGGTATGAAAATGGATCCATAATATATTTAGTGGTGAATCACTTCCACCATGGACTAGTACTTAAAATTGGCTAAAACAACAACGATATGCATATTTCTTTTGAAGCAGATGTTCACTTATATTTATTTCTGATACCGAGAAAGTTACCCAATAAATACCGGTTTGACAAAAACAAATACGAACTGAGTTTTGATGAACACATATTTGGTTTTGCTTGGTTTTGTCAAATTAACATCTAGGCCATTGTCTCAGTTACATCAAGGACAACCGTAAAGTTTTATTTTTTGAGAGCCAACGTATGTCCTAATCGTTAGATTTTCAAACGACTTTAAGTATTGATCTAAGGTAGACCACCTTTCAACATGTCCATAGTTGAACTTGCATATATTTAAATATTAATAATCAGGCAGAGTGTTACAATTTCAAAGACCAAATTAGATATTAATTCAAAATTCTATAATCTAAACTTTGTACTAAATAATTTTGGTATGTATACCAGAACATATTTGTTGCAGGAACAGACACAACAACATACACACTAGAATGGGCAATGGCAGAGTTAATGCACAATCCAGAAATCATGTCAAAAGTACAAAAAGAACTTGAACAAGTTGTTGGCAAAGGTATTTCAATACAAGAAAACGACATAGCTAAACTACCATACATGCAAGCAGTTCTAAAAGAAACTTTTCGTTTACATCCATCAGTTCCCTTATTACTTCCTCGTAAAGCAGAAAAAGATGTTGAAATTGGTGACTACATTATTCCAAAAGATGCACAAGTTTTGATCAATGCTTGGGTTATTGGTAGAGACCCAAATAAATGGGATAATGCAAATGTGTTTGTACCAGAAAGGTTTTTAGATAGTGAAATTGATGTTAAAGGACATCATTTTGAGCTTATTCCATTTGGGTCTGGTAGAAGAATTTGTCCTGGTTTGCCTTTGGCTATTAGAATGTTACCTATGATGTTGGGATCATTGATTAATTGCTTTGATTGGAAACTTGAAGATGGATTGAATATTGATGATTTGAATAAAGAAGATGAATATGGGATTACTTTGGAAAAATCTCAACCTGTGAGAATTGTTCCAATCAAATTAACTAAACAATAATCTACCATATATGCACGATTCTCTCTCACACAGCAAAAAAAAGTTAACTTATGTGTATAGACAAAAGTTAGTAAATTGGTGCATATGTCTGTCTTAATAATTTGTATTACTTTTTTTTTAGTTATTTATTATATGAATGCTTTTAATTATTGTGTTCTGTTATTGCAATTGTTGAAGATTGTAAATCTAAGCCATGTTTTCATCAACCGTGTGAGTGGACTCATCTAAGAGTAATGCACAACCAAGTAACCTTGACTGAAAATGATTGTTTACAGTTACACCAATAAAAGTCACTTTCTTGTGAATCAAATTCCATTCCAATGTATGGCTCTTGACTATCTCTACACCAACCGTACATGAATCATTCTTAGCAATCTCAGTGAAAGATTGCTCTTCATCAAATCATAACATGTATAAAACAAGTAATGATAACTCAGAAAAAAATATTAACTATTACCAAGTAAAATAAAGATTAAAACTTATTTTTTTAGAAAAAGTTGGTAACGATGAATAAAAATATACTACGTAGAAAAATTAAGATCTAAAGCAAATTGTCTAAAATCCACATATTTTATTTTACATAAAATAAAATTGACTTGAGAGTAAGAATAAAGATGCGAGAAAATGATGTTTATAACACAATAATGTAAATGATATGTCATTCTTTGAGTTACAAATGTCATTTCATTTTAAAATGAAACAAACACCTAGCTGCAAATCTCACCAATAAATCAAGACCTACTTAAAAAAAAAATATTGGTAACAAACATCTTTAATTACATAAGTCATATGCAAAAGCGGACACCGCATGTCGAAAATTGCTGAAAGGTTTTTTATTTTGAGTGGTAAATATTATAATTGTCCGCATAAAATTCCCTTTATACCATTTGAAGATATTAAAAGAACTACAACAACTTTTTTTATAGGAAAATCAAATTCAATGGTAGATGGTAAAATGCATGTTACCAGTTTAAGGGGTAATTATTTCCATTTCTCGATATATAATAAAAAAATTAGAAAAAAGTAACATATTAAACCAATTAGATAGGATCATCAAATGACAGATTGTTAGGAAGAATTTGAGCCCGATTCTTAGAATTTGAACTCGATTCTTAGAGTACACAATTTTTTGTTGGACTTTACTATCCTCCCAACCAAATTCGATATTATCGGGGTTTTTTTCCCCTAGAAATCAGAGAGTTGATACAAAAAATGTAATATACTCGGAACATTTAGATGGAATCGTAACATCTCTTTAGATTAACTAGAGGTCTGGGTTCAAATTCAGTTATGTGTATGTACGGTGTTAAGGACCAATTTATGACATCATTTCCAACAGTTTACTAATATGGCAGGGTTACCTCGTGCTACTCATTTATTTATGAGAATTATTTGGTTTGCTACTGTTTGGGTTTTATGGAAGGAGAAGAATAATCACGTTTTCTAAAATATGGTTTGTCATAATTGGAGGCATTTTGTCATAATTGAAAGCATTTTGTCATTCCATGTTATTAATCTAAATGTTGTGAGTTTGTTTGCATTTATCTTTTTTGATGTAACAATTTTGAATTTGTGTTGTTCGATTTATTTCTATTATTTTATTTTTATTAATGGGAAAAAGAAAGACAAACAAACTAATCAACTCGTTGTCTAAAGACCCCAGATGAGTCAACTAATAGAGTGAGAACTAATTACGGTGTAGGAGAAGTCCATGTAGTCAATGAGACGAAATTCGTAGCTCCAAACTTAACTAGTGAATTAACACATCTATTGTCTTCCCTCACGATATGGGTAAAGGAGATCGTCCAAGGAAGAGAGAAGAGCTTCATAATGAGAGAAAAAAATAGTCCCACGATGATGAAAATAGAAGTTATGGACATCTTCAATCAAATCCAAAGCCGCTCTAAAGTCCGATTTCAAAATAATAAACCTATGACCAAGGTCCCATGACAAACTTAAGACCTCGTCAAATGACTGAAAGTTCAACAAACATATTAGATGCTATACCACAAAAACCAGAAAAACCATGAATATAAATCTCATTAGTCTTTGAAGAGGTCACCAAAACCATCATCATTTGGATTGGCTTTCATACAACCATCAGTCGGTGGATGCCAATAAACGAAGGATAGCATGATCCTCCTATCGAGCAAGAGCATTTATCATAGGAAAATTATATGAGAATAATGAGAATACATGTGAACCTTTAGATCAAACATAAATGACTCAGATTAAAAATCATAATTTTAAACAACCCATGGACTCTCCCTAGTCTATCAATTTTCATGAACCAATTCACTGTTCATCTTCTCCATGTAACTCGCATCATATCTCAATTTCCATGGCTTCTACTTCAAAGAAGAAGGTTAGTTCTTCTTCTGATTCTCACATTCATGATGACATTGCTTTCTCCATTCTCTCCAAATTGCCTATTAAATCTCTCAAACGTTTTACTTGTGCTAAAAAATCATGGTCACGTCTTTTCCAAAACCCTAATTTCATGAACATGTTCCGCACCAATTTCCTCATTTCCAAACACGACGACGACTCCGAAACGCGTCTCCTCGTAAAGGAACATTTACCAAAGTTTGCCATTCAGCAATCTCTTTCCATCCTTTCTGGTGAAAGGTTTGAGAATAGGGTTAATTTGGAATGGCCACTTTCTCTTCACAATGCCAATGCCAATGCCAATGATCCTCCTATTTTCATTTTGGGTTCTGCCAGTGTTAATGGCACTCTTTGTCTCTACCAAGGGTTAAGGACTGTGTTATGGAACCCTAGTACCTCAGAATTCAAGATCATTCCTCATAGCTTGTTTAATTTTCCTCCTTATGGTTTTGGTTATGACTGTGTTATGAATGATTTTAAGGTGATTCGGAAGCTTAGATATCCCAGAGAATATGAAGGCAAGTTGTATGAACCTTTTTGGGAGATATATAGCCTCAAAAGTGATTCTTGGAGGAAACTTGATGGATTTGATGATATGCCTGTTTCTTACACAGGTATAATGTCTATGGTGAACTTGAATGGATTTTGCCACTGGTTTACCGGAAGACATGATAATGATATAGTGTCATTCGACTTTAGCAAGGAGACATTCGTTGCAACTACCTTACCTTCTTCAGATGTAAAATATAGATCATACAGGTTTAACTTGGTGGAGTTAAATGAGTCTCTTTCTGTCATCTATAATTACGACAGGACGCCTGATTTTCACATCTGGGTTTTGGGTGAAGTGGGTGTCAAGGAATCATGGACCAAGCTCTTTGTTGTCGGGCCTTATAATTGTTCGATTGTCTGTCCTATCTCAGTAGGGAACAAGAACCGTATATTTTTCAGGGAAGAAGATTCTGAGCTAGGCTGGTTTGATTTAAGCACCCAAAGAGTTGAGGTAATTGGAGTTAACGGAGCATCATTTTGTTCACACATCGTAATCTACAAGGAAAATCTTCTTCCTTTTCCTAGGAATGAATAATTTTTTGTTTTTGTAGTTTAACTATTATGAAGTTATTTAGAAACTGTAGTTTTGTATGTGTGGCAGCTGCACATGTGACTAGTTCCAGAGTTCTATACTCCATAACACTAAGTGACTTTGTTATTTGACATTTATTTGTATGGAGAAATGAGATATATAACCTACTTGTTCTTGGTAGCAATTAAAATCTAATTGATTGATATAAATTGCCTATTTACTCTACTCTGTTTATGTAATGTGGAAAAGCTTAAGGCCTTGTTGCTTCAATTGATAATTAGTTTTAAGCCATTCAGGTTTGTTGTGCCTAGAGTGTGCCACATGATCAGTGCATGTGAATTTCGTTGTTAGAAGTCAGTTATAGAATTGTTTTGTTGCTTCAGAAAATGATTCTCCACATCATATGCCTTTCCTCAGCACCAAAGGTATGGTAATGTTTTGTTGCTTCATGCTTAGTTAGTTCTATCTTTTGTTGTAGACGACGGCCTTGATATTGTTAGTAGTGTTATTATTTTTGGTGATACACATATTTGACTGCATTATTTCTACAAAATTGAAGCTTTATCTTAGTTAGAATATATCACAAAAGAAAGATATCGCGTGCCAAATTGGGCGGATAGACTGGTTTGGTGTATTAGGTGTGGGTAGCAGAATTGGATTATTGCTTGTTTATGCTCAATAGACTTGTTTTTTTATTTATTATTTCTAGCCTAATCATAGTATACCTTGTGTAAGTCATTTGCAAGAATAAATTGGAGTAAATGCCAGAGATTTAATGTTAGATGAACTCAATTATAGGTTTCATTCCGGTCTGTGTGTTCCTTTGCAAACCGGCATTATACCTTTTCTATGTGGGGGTCTTCATATTGCATAGTTTAACTATTGAGCTTTATGATATAGGTGTTATGTGCATAAAAGGGAAGTTTTATGAATGCCTGATTTTATATTCCCCACGTACATAGTTCAGCTTCTCTGTTTTAGACAAAAGGTTCTATAAGTTTTCGAAGATCCAAGATGGCAAGTTTATTAAATAATGTGTGATTGTGCATGCATTTTTTGTAAAGGATTATATTCGGGGTACATGTTGAACTTGAAAGAGTGAATCTATCAAATAAGCTGTACATTACCCTTGGACTTTTCTGTAACTTATAGTTACTCTTATTTTGGATGTATCACTACTGCCTGCAGTGAACCATACTGCTTGTAGTATTGTTTAGTTCCTCACTTGGATTGATTAATATACTAAAACAACTCAGTCAGAATCCTTCTCCAATAGATGAGGTTCTATTATTTTTTTCTCTAATGAGTGATTCATTTGACTAATATAAAACTAATTGCAAATTTACTGTTTTATGTGGTGAGTTGGAGAAACCAGCTTACTCAAGCCTAATGTTCATGAATATCAGGGCTTAGAGCAACATGGTTGAATACAAAAAATTCCTTACTGCCATAATATTGGTTCATTGATGAGGAAAAGTTAACCTGTGTATAGACAAAAAAGTTAGTAAATTGGTACACCTGTCTTAATGATTTTTATGCCTACTTTAGTTATTTATTATTTCAATTCAATGCTTTTAAATAGTGTGTTCTGTTATTGCATTTGTTGAAGATTGTAAATCCAAGACAATTCAAATTTGGGTGGAAGTCCTCTCTGATAATATGGAATTGAAACTTTTAGTAGATAATGCATGCATATTCAGGTTATGTATTTGCTACACTTATGCCTCAACTAGAATAATGAATGTCAATTGCAACTGCTTTTGCACCTTCTTTTAACGTGACTTGAACAATTTCAAGGAGTTTTAGTTGTCCATTTGCTATGGGTTTATTCATCATCTGGGATTAGATGAACCATTTGAAATTTGTTGTAGAATATAATCGTATTTTAGAGCGCTTTATCTGTGTGCCGCTCTTCTGTTTGTGTTAGAAATCACAGGAACATAGAGATTTTGATGAATCTCATATGTAAAATAAGCATGAGAACTTGAAAAAAATAGAAACTCATTAGAGTTCGTTCATATTGATATTTGATAGAGATGGTAAATGAGTACATCAGAATTGAGATGCTCTATATGTGGAGCTTTTGTATTTGATTTTTTTTTATTGGATTAGAGTACCCTTTAGACTAGTTTTTAAGAAGAAAATTTAGATAACTGGAAGCACATTTCATACAAAGTTAGCTGTGGAAAACCACTAATGTCATTAAAGATTTACAATTGAGTTTATTTATATACTACTAACTGATAAATTTTGAACTTAATATCCATGTCATGTAAGCTGAAGATTTAACCATATATGTCAATGATCACTGTTGGTCCTTTATGTTAACTTTCTATAGTATTTTGGTTTTGAAAAGAAAAAAATGTGAACGGTAACAAACTAAAGTCGTCAAAATTGGAAAAACTTAGAAAAATATATCTAACTAGGATCATTTGGGCAAAATATGAATAACCATGCATTTGGGTAAAACAAAGAACAATTACTTTCTTGGGCAAATTAAGAAGTTATACCTTATATGATTCTAGCTAAGCAAGGAAAAGGGAATACCCAACCTAGTTGCATCAAAAAACCAAAATATACAATAAAGAATAATCTCCATGACAAGAAAACCCATTTAACCATAATATCTAGACTTTCATATAAATACACAAACAATGAAACATATAACTCAACAAGTGTCACAATCAAAGCATTTGTATAACTACAATTTGGTGAGGCACAAATAATAATATTTACTCTAAAGTTATTATGGCTTTCAATTCACAACGTACATTTAGAGCACCAACTTTCCGGTCACAACTTTCAGTTCGTCGTGTGTACGAGACTATGCAGCCTCCATCAGAGACGAAAGAAACTCCTGAAGCTTACCTTCTTCATGTTTATCTTCCTGGTATATGCCTTTAACTTGTTCACATGGTCGTTAATTTCGTAAGTACAATTCATATGATGCACACGGTAGAATATTTAATATTGCAGTGTGAGTTTGAATCTACAATTCTTCGCATCAACTGTGTCATTGTTATATTATTTTCAAATTTATTTATTTTACTTAGAAGTCCAAAAATTTGTGTCTATGGTCTGCTATATAATCAAACCAAAACTATACTTCTGTTTTGATTTTGTAGGTTTTGCAAAGGATCAAATGAAGATTGAGTTGTTGGACATGTCACGAAAGTTGAGGATTACAGGTGAACGACCGATTCCAGGCAACAAATGGAGAAAATTTGACGAAACATATCCTGTTCCAGAAAATAGTGTGGCAGAGAAACTTGAAGCCAAATTTGAACAAGGTACTCTCATCCTTAAAATGCAAAAGAAGCCAATTTCACAATCATCACAAGTAGCTCCTCAACAAGAAGTAGAAAAAAGTCCTTCAAATAATAAAGATTTAGATGAAGCAAAGGTTGAAAAAGTCCAAGAGACCAATATTCCACCACCACAATCTACTAAATTGGAAGAATCAACTAAAGACATGAAAAGTGATTCACCTCAAACTTCTCAAAGCATTGAAAAAAAGACACAAAATAATGATGACTCACCATCTCAAATACCTAAAGAAACAATTAGCAATGACAATAACCCTCAAAAGGGTCAACAAGAATTTGAGCCAAAACCAACATCCATTGACACAACCAAAAATCAAATAGATGAAAAGCCTCAAAAGGGTCAAGAAGAATTTGAAACAAGACCAGCATCAATAGAGAGAGCCAAAACACAAATAGATGAAAAGCCTCAAAATGGTCAAGAGGATTTGGAGTCAAAACCAACATCCATAGAGAGAACCAAAACACAAACAAATGAAAAGGCTGAAAAGGGTGAAGAGGAAGTAGAGCCAAAAACAATAGAAAAAATGGTTACCAAAGAAAATTTAGAGGAAAAGACAGTAGGAATGAGTGCTGAAGATGCTGAGAAAGAAAGGAACTCAAAGAAGGAGGGAGTTGAGGAGAAAAATGAGAAGACTTATGAGTCAAGCAAGAATCAAAACTTAGAAGAAAAGGAAGTTGAAAAAGCAGAAAATTCTGCTCCAAATGTTCCAGAGAAGGAAAAGATATCTTGCTGCAGAATTCCTCCCAATCAAGAAGGAAAGAATGGAATCAAAAAATTTGCTGCTACTTCTTCTCAGTTTGTGACAAGAATTGCTGGAGGGAAATGGAGTGGTGAAGAGAGACATTTAGTTGAAAATGTAGGTGCTGCAGTTCTAGTGATTGCTGCATTTGGAGCCTATGTGTCATATTGGTTTTCCTCTTGAGGGAACACTATTATGAACTAGTTCTACTCAATCCTTTCTCACACTTGCACATCAATAAATAAAGAGCCATAAATCATGGTTTCTTAAACACATATCAGTCCATGACTCCTAATTTCTAATTTATTGGAATATCAAATGAAAAGTTGTAATGATCTTACTTGATTATATATAAATTATTATCTATTATCTCAGACGATGGTTTTAAACTGTGGATGCGATTGCGGTTACGATTACTCCTCTACAAACCTTTATATTGCTGAAAAAAGAGGGAAAATACAGCCGATGCGGTCAAAGTTTCAGTTGTAATGTTGCGTCGAAGACCTCAAAATTCATTATATTGTTGTTGCAATCGCAGTTCTGAACCACAATTTAAAAATGTCTTACACCTGCCGGATTATCGCAAGATTTCTTAAATGAAAAAGAAGCTAAAATGAATAGAGAATGAGATGAGGTAGAGAAAAGAGGGTGATTTTCAATAGGAAAGAACATATAATGGATAGCATATAAGTTACCTAATAACAGATTTTATGTTGTGTTATCATGATTTTGATGGTGACTAACCAACCGAATTTCCTCTATACGTAAGAGTTAAAAACCTACCGGAAAACAGTACACCATGTCCCAAATTACAATCAAAAGAAGCTAAATGAGTTCCCAAATGGACACGAAAAATACAACTGCAAGATGCATTTCCTCCGATAATACATTTAAATACAAGTCAAACACATTTAAATCTTATAACTACACAATTTATAATGCAAAAATTACCACTTTTAATGCTTAAACAATAGATAAAGCACACTTGTTAATCTTTTCCTACTAATTTGTATTTGTATTGAAAAATTCTCTAAACTAACACGTAATCTATTCCGGTGTACAAGGGTTCTTAATTAAAAATTAATTGATGTTACAAAGACCGCGTTAATTATTTTTTGAAGCAACCGCGTTAATTTTTTTAACACGCGGCTTACAAACCATAAATGAGTGATTTCCATCGTCCACCCTCATCATCAAGTCAACTGAAAGAACCTAACAACATTTGGATGAGAATATCCTTCAAAAAAACATTTGGATGAGAATAAAAAGAAAAAAAGAAAAAAAAACATTTGGATGAGAATTGAAATGAAAAAAAAAACCATTTTAACTTAACCAAAGATTTGGATTCGGATTCAATTGTTCAATCTTGAGTGAGAATTTTCCTACACATGGAAATTAATCTTTATAGCTGTGTGTAAGCGTAGAAAATATCGTATTTATAAATAAAGGTAAATATATTTTTAATCCTTTTAAATATATCGGACTTTCGTTTTAGTCCATCTATATTTTTTATTTTTATTTTTCGTCCTCTAAATATTATATTTTTAAGGTATCAAAAATCGTCTCTGTGTGCTTAACTCAGTTGATAAAGACAATGATATGCAAGGTCCGGAGTTCGATCACCGGACACCACCAAAAAAAATAAAGGTATCAAAAACCAATTATTTTTAGAGGGATTTAAATAAAAATTTGATATATTTACGAGACTTAAAACATACTCCCTCTGTCCCTGTATGTAAACCCCCTTTGCTTTTTTCACATTTCTTAAGAAAAGTTGTCAGTGTAATTAATGTGTCTGTTTTGTGTGTGAATATTACCAAATTGTCCTTTGTTTGTATGTGTATTAAATTTGACTTTTCAAATTTCAAGACAAGTTAGTAATATTAGTTAGGGGTATGTTTAGGAAAAAAATAATAAATGCATCTAGTAATTTGAAAATGGGTTTACATTTAGGGACAAAAATAAAGTCAAATGGGTGCTTAGATATAGGGACGGATGAAGTATTAAAAAAAATAAAAAAAGTCAACTAAGGAATGTTTAAGAAAAAGGAACACCTAATTCACGAATGAAAAATAAACACAGAAATACAAAATTCTCATTGGTCATAAAACTCAAAGTAGGTCCCATTTGAATCCATGTCATCACACCTTTTCCAAAACCCGTCCCCGACCAAATCCTCACCATCATCCTCAAATGTTTCTTTACTCACGAATCCAATCTCTTAACATAATATTCCAAATCTGTCATACCCACGTTACCAACAGTTCATAAAACCTCTTCATTCTTTCACTCTCACGTCACATCACGTCAGTGACGGATCCAGAAATTTTGGAAAGTGGGGACACCAGATATATATATAAATTTAAAACATTGAATGATTTTCTTATATTCAATACCATCAAAAGTATCTCTATACATAAGTAACTAAACAATTATTTAACCATTCATCTCCCATGCAATTTAGATTCTGATTATTGACAAGGTTGTGTTGTTGTGTCAAGGTGTGTGTGTATATGTGTAGGCCAAGAGAAAAATGGTGTGTGGTTTGTGTGGGCCATTTGATCAACATTTCAACTATTACTATAAATTACTACTATTACTACCACCTAAAATTAAATTTCTACAAAGTTAGTGTAGGCACAGGCCTACATACCTTTGTACCTACATCCGTCCCTGCGTCACGTCACATAACGATAACATTCACACCCCTCTTCTTCATCAAAAACCATTTCCCACTTCTTTCCTTCCCCTTAGAGATTATACCTTTGAGATTCACACAACTTGTACACATGAGTATTGAGTACTATATTGAATGGATCTGGCTATTCCTTACATGCAACTCATCTGGAAGGGGGATGTGGAGTCGGAGCACACATAGCTCACATAACTCATGGTGTGGTGCGGAACACACGACAACCAATGATGCTCTTCTAAAGAGGACAATAACTTTCACTTGGACATTAACTTGAGGCCAAAATGACTTGCATAGTTCAACTTAGGTGCAAGTTTGGTATAGCAGATCAAGATGAAGCTCAACATAATTTGAATGATCAAGTTGAACTATGCATGACCTGAATGGTAAAGGTTGTGCTAGACATGACTTGATTAATCAAACAAGTGTTGAGTACAATTTGACTAGTCAAACTAAAAAATTATAGATCATGTGTGATATAGTCATTCATACAAATCCACAATTCATCAAATATAAAATTCGTTAAAATATATACATTTGTTGTTTATTTGGTCTACCAATGCAATGCTACACATATTATTGTATTACCGTGTGCAAGGGTTCTTAATTAAAAAACTAATGTGACTAATTTCAACATTAAGTTTTGGGTCACACGTTTTGCAAAAAATAAATTAGTAATTTCCATCAGCCACCATAAATTAATAAAATAAATAAAAAATGGAACCCCTTTGTACAATAAAAAAACAAAAACCCCTAATTAACGAATGAAAATTAAACACCAAAATACCAAATCCTTATTGGTCAAAATACTCAGAGTGGGTCCCAGTTGAGTCCACGTCATCAAACCTTTTTCAGAAAACCCCACCGACCAAACCCTCCCACGTTGATTCTATCCCAATAAGACGGAATATTCCAAACTTCGTTAGTCCACGTTACCAAAAGTCCACATTATTTACATCTCTCCGTTGCTTCACTCTAACGTCACGTTATGTCTCACCCCTCTCCTTCATCGAAGTTTACTGTTCAAGAACGAAAAGCATTTCTCACTTCTTTCCTTCCTCCCATTTTCTTCCCATTAAATTCTCCATTCATTCATTTTCCACATTCATCACAACAATGACGATTTTCAAACTCTTCCTTCTATTTTCTTTCCTCGCATTTTCCTTCTCTCTAGAAACCCCCAACCACCACGCGTTTGCACGTCCCTTAATTCTCGAATACGCTGAACACGAAGAAGAAGTTTCGTTACGGTGCAGAAGTTGGAGATTCGCGGGTGAAGCGAATAATTTGAGTCCATGGAAAACTGTGCCGAAAGAATGTGCGGAACATGTGAAGGAGTATGTGAATGGAAAAGGTTATGTATATGATTTGGAAATAGCGAATAAAGAAGCTGGTGAATTTGCGAAAAGTGTGAAGCTTAAAGATGATGGATTAGATGCTTGGGTTTTTGATATTGATGAGACTTTGTTGTCTAATTTGCCTTATTATGCTGCACATGGTTATGGGTAATTATATTAATATTTTCATAATTTTTTTTTATTTTTTTATTATGTTTATGATTTTTTGTGTTTGATTTGTATTTGATATCTAATTTTAGATGTGTTTTTAAAATGTGAAAATTATAATGCAGCTGTGGTGGTGAAGTTTTGGATGAAAAAACAATGAATTGCTATTTTAATTTCCTAATTATAGGCATTGGATGGATGAACAAAGTTGTTTATGAAATTAAATAAATTCGTGCATTATATTAGTATATAAGAAATAATTTAGGAATTAATCAATAGGGTTTGGGTCTAGGGAATTGTATTAATCTATTAGCAACAATGTAGGGATTAACTTAGGGATGAAGAAAGTGTGGTGAGTCAATGTTCGAATCCCGAATGGAAGAGGTATCATATTTAGTTTCTGATATGCCTCAAAACGGATTACCTCTGATGTAGGGAATATATATCAAAACATAAGGAAAATGTTAGTCATATGCAATATTATAAAGTAATGCAATTTGGAATGGAAATTACTATTAACTTAACTAATCGGCTTATAATCAGGAACATGGGTGAATAGGTAGGCACTAGGCACAATTGTTTATGATTTTAGGTGTTTGAGGTTAATTGTTTAGCAGTTTTTGGTATTTTTCAGGATCTAATATACCCTAATACTATATGCTTATTGTCCCCAGGCACAAAAGATAGTAATAATGTACCAAAACAATTGTCCTTAGTTGTTTTTGGATAAAGTAGGAACTTGGAACTTAAACTCATGCTGCATTTAATCACATTTTGTGGTATCTTATTTTTCCTTAATTCTTACACCTGTGTTGCTTTTTGGTGTGAGATTTGGAAAAAATAGTTTTGAATAAGTTTTGAATAAGTTCCTTTTCTGATTCTAAGATTTCAACAATATTAATACAAATAGTTGAAGTATTTGGCCATATTTTTGGGCATTAGCAGGTTTCTTTGTATATACTTCCTCAACAAATGGATGTTTTTAGTTATTTCTCTTATCAAATTTTAAAATGTGGTTGCAGGTTCGAGGTGTTTGATCATGCCAAGTTTGATGATTGGGTGGAGAAGGGGGTAGCACCAGCCATAGAACCCAGTTTAAAGCTTTATGAAGACATTTTGAATCTGGGGTATAAGGTCATTCTACTTACAGGGCGGAGTGAAAGTCATAGGGCTGTTACTGTTGATAATTTGATAAATGCCGGGTTTCGGGATTGGCACCAGCTCATATTAAGGTAATTCCTACAAAGCTTGTTAAGTCTACATGTTAAATGCTCAAAGATTTGAATATAATACATGTGTGTAATGCTTATGTGATGTAGATGAGTTTTGTTATTTTGTGTTTTTCTTTGACATATTTTGTTATTTTGTGTTTAAACAAAATCATGTTCTTATGCAAATTTTACCAGTCCCTTCCATTATTATTCTGTTTTGTTATTGTGATATCTTTAACAGTGGAAGAGTTGGCATGTTTCGGTAGGGAATATAACCTGAGTGACACAAATATTACCATTTCCCTTTTGGTGGATTTTTCAACTATAAATTTAATGATTTCTGTCACCTATTTGGTGTCCTAGTATGCTTAATGTTATTTTTGGAGAAGACATACTATAGTATATATAGATATAAAGGCAATGTTGGATGACCCACAGCATTGGAGAAAGGTAAACTCTGTTTTGGCCCATTTTAGGCGGAGCTTGTAAAGGATCCATTGACTCTCCAGATGCATTGCACTTAGTGGATACTGCACGTACATAGGTCCCTTTTAGTACATATGGTTTTAGTACATAGGCTTTGATACACATTTTCAAATCCTCCTCATCACAAGTGGCTCTAGCAAGGGGGAAACAGTTTTACATTAGTCCCTTTTCGATGAATTAGCTTGAGAACTAGGATAGTACCTAAACGTGTATTTAGTCTTTACTTTTGGAGGAATAATGAAAGTGACCCTTTGACCACCCTCTACTTCTACAATATCAAACTATAATAGGATAATTTGGCCGGAGTCCTATGATGATACTCGCCATGATAAAGAAAGATCTGAAATTAAGACACGGACTCAAGAACAACTTAGTGAAACCATTAATAAAAGATTTAGATCAAAATGGCCTCATTAAATAGGCTTTTGACATAACTTAACAATCTTGGCTGCTTCATGTAGTCGACCCTCACCTTGTGGAAATTGTCTTATGCAGTAAATTAATTGTATGCTAAAATAATTGAAACCATTTCATACTCCTTCCTTACAATAGCTCCCAGTTTCTATTGTAATTAAAGTACTGAACTAGTGCTGAATGTCCTTCAGCCTGAAATGTGTTTGGTTTAACAGCCACTGTCTTCAGTCTTAACAATGTGAAATGTCGGCATTGATTTAAGTTTTCTAGATGCATGTTGCATGTGTATTCCGTATAAAAATAAAGATATTAGGCTTAAGTTATGAACTGATTCATCTATTGTAAAGGAAATGAACATAAAAGTGGCTGGTCCTAATGCTGTCTATTTTCTTAAGCCAATCCTAATGCTGTCTGCTATCATATATGTGATTTGTTGTGTCTGCCAATGCTGTATCCATCTTCATGTAAAGTTTTTGAATAAGGTTTTCACTGAATCATTGTTGCTGTTAATGTCGTTGCAATAATTTAATGAAAAATGGAAAGGAAATGAGAGAATAAACTTTATGCCTTTATTCTGTTATTATAAATATACTATTATATTTAAATTCCTCATTTCTTTTCATAATCAATTTCCGTTTTAAGAAATTAATTTTCAGATTTTCTAAATTCCACAATCTTTTCTGCTGTTCTGTTCTGTCGTAGACATTTTGTCAGCTCTTTATGAATTTGTTGGTGTTCAGAACTTTTGTTGAAGTGGACTGAAATATTGACACAACTTTGATAGATAATTTTAGTGCAACGGACTGCCCTTATACTATAATTTTGAATCAGTGTAAAGTAGGTTTAGGACCTGATTTTAATTAATTCCATTATCTTTCCTAATCATTGATTTGGGTTATTGATTTAGGACCTGATTTCAACATCTAATGCCTTAAAATTTTATGTCTTCAAATCAGAAAATCATGATTCAGTGCATGTTTGAAAATTCATTGGAGAGACCTCAAACATACATTTGAAGTATCTCCAATAGATTTCCAAACACAGTTGTATCCGCTTAGTTTTTGGCTTATGTTTTAAGAATCTAACCTCTTTTTTGTTGTCAACTTGTGTTATCATATTTAAACATTCACTATTACTAATGCTTTTTAGTACGGAATATATCCACGCGAAATTAATTGTTTTTGTGAGATTTATCTGTGATTGTTTCCATGATTTCTCACTACTCTTCCATTTTTTCATGTTATTAGTTTATCTCTGAAACTTCATTGTGTGTGAAAAAATTCATTTCATATATCACGGCTGTTGCTCATTAATGTGGCTTGTTCAGCCACTGATTATATTAGTACTCTTGCTTTTCACTTGTACTGTGATCTTATACAATTTTAGGATCATTGCACCGTTGGGAAATGCCTGCATAATTTACCTCGTTTGTGAACTTAAATTAATTGAGCTTGTATTTTATACCCTGATGCTGTCTCTTTTCTGCTTATTTTTCTGAATCTGTTCTGTTATTGTGTTCAGATCCTCAGATGATAAAGGAAAACTAGCTGTAATTTACAAATCAGAGAAGAGAAGTGAGATGGAGAAAGAGGGATTCAGGATTCTTGGAAATTCTGGTGATCAATGGAGCGATCTATTAGGTTCTTCAGTATCTGTTAGATCCTTCAAGCTTCCAAATCCCATGTATTACATTGCTTAGCAATGCTCATTTATTTGCAAATAATTGCTCTCAAAAACTTTGAGCTGTACATAAATGGAAGTTACTAATTCATATATGGCACATGCCATTGAAAACTTGTAATTGTCAGCACCAAAAGAAAACTTGCATACTTTCCATTGGGATAATTCAGTCATATATTTTCTAGTACAAGATCTTCTTAATTCAATCTTTTTAGTTTCAAACTAATGCTCATCGTATCTTAATTGAATTGTCATTTTAGGACATCATATAGGGCACATGCCATTGAAAACTTGTAATTGTCGCCACAAAAAGAAAACTTGTATACTTTCCATTGGGATAATTCAGTCATATTTCAAGTACAATATCTTCTTAATTCAATCTTTTTAATTTCAAACACTTATTTTCAAACTAATGCTCACCATATCTAATTGAAAAGACATTGTGACCCTAAATATACTACGGTTCGACAATTAAACTTATAGTAGTAGTTTGTCTTATAGGTAGTGAATGTAAATCCTCTTCCCACAATTATTTTAAGATGATTTCTCTCTTCATTGATTCATGATGAGGTTGGACATCATACATCTGCTTTGTTGTGTCTGCCAATTCTCTATGGTTTACCTTTATTTCTGTTTTCTGGATAAGGTATTCTCTTGTTTTATCATAAAATAATGAAAAATGGAAAAGAAAGAGAGGATAAACTTTATGCTTTTATGCTCCTATAGGCTATGGCATACTCCACCACATTATTTAAATTCCTTATTTCTTCTCATGATTGATTTCTTATTATGCAAATCATTTTCAAAATTTCTGAATTCCACAACCTTTCCTTTTGCTCTATGCTATGTCAGTTTTGTGTATTTGTTAATACCCAGTTACTAAATAAATTAATCTTCTGGCTTTTCTTTTTTTATTGTAAGTTTCAATTGAACAGATAAACCACATAAGACAAATTGATTGAGTTGGAGCATTCCCCACTCAGCAGCATCAATGACCATGAGCTGATACATATAGCTATCATGTGGCTAGAATGACCAATCAAATAGTGCATTTTGAAAGAAATCAATAAGCGTTTATATGATAAATGATTACAATCTAAGCATTACACATAAACGACTTTTATGGTCAAAATAAAAATATGGTCAATTTATTTTTGTATAAACTATAAACTGTTTTTATAAATCATCTTAGATTACTTGTGAAAAAAATAACTTATGAATATGACTTAGAGTATGTTTTGGTTCCACTTTTAGAGAGCTCAAAATTGTTTTTGGATGTGTAGAATTGATTATGACATATTTGGTTACTTTCTATAATTTTTTATTATAAAATTGACTTCTACACTCAATGTTATAGTTTAACTCACTTTTACATTAATTTATTCCAACACAAATTATTTTACCTTAAATTCACATTCACTTTCGGTTAGAATCGATTTTACATCATCAATTTACTCTAAATCAATTATTGTCACCAAAAAACCAAATATACATTTAAATTGTTTCATAAGTTCTGGTAAATATTATGTCAACATCTATGCCTAGATAAATTATTCGTAAGCCTATGCTAAGTACTTATGTTATGTCGATATCTAAGCCTAGATAAGTTCTTCATAAGCCACAAAATATGATTGTGTTGGCTAAAAATATGAGTAGCCCATATTAAAAAAGATCCAAAGACCTAAAAGTTCTCTTGATCTGGTCCGTCAGCTTGTATGCATGTAGCTAGCTAGGATCTACTTTCTTTTCCTTTATGTTTACTTTACTTCAAGGGACATGTTAACTTGTGCCCTTTATGTTAAAGAATTCAAAAAAAGCAATTTTGCATTGGAAATCATAATATTTTAACTTTTAAGGAGTTAAATGCACGATTTTTAATACATATATTTCTATAATAAGTTTATTAACATGTGCCCTTGAAGACACAAGTTAGCATTTGCTTACTTTAAGTCTTAAAGATCATCCATCACTATCCCTTTCCATCCTTTAATAAAGATTGTGTTTTCAGCTGGATGGCCACGCCAATGTCTACCTCTCTTCATTGCATAATTAATGTAATGCAGTACTTGTTCCATCAGCCGTATTCTCCCATTATGGAAGAGGACCACACTATACTGCCATACTACACTATCAATAATAAGACTATACATACACTCCATCCTATAAGTTATTTTGATAAATATTATCTTATCGGTTTTGCTGAAAGACACTTTTTATGAAGGTATTTTTTAGCAAAGTTATAACTAAAAAGTGGAAATCACACCTTGAGGTGTGGGTTGCTAAAAAACACCTTCATGGGTGGCTTCTAACAAAACTCTTATCTATCTATATATATATATATATATATATATTACGATCAATAAAATATTTATTACTCTTTCTTTTTAGGGCAAACAACCATTTCAGTTTCAGAATTTATGAAGCGTTGTCAATGTAATCCCTAATTGATCAACGAAAAAACATGTTTCGTGACTTAATTGACTACCTGAACACATATTTGAGGACCAAAATCTAATAAAAAAGACAATTATGAATGTAATTGCAATTTTGATACATTTAGTTGAGAACCACTTCGGTCAATGAGTTACACTCCTATGAACCAAAATGGTGGTCTGCCTTTTTGTACAATTCTTTGTAATCATCATTTTCTTAAATTTTTTACAAAATGAAGGTAGTAAATGGTAATTTTAAAAAGTAAGTCATAATTTTATTTTTTATAAAAATAGCTACATTTTTTAATCCATGCCACATTTGTTAAAACAAATTGGTCCCGATATGAACTTGTCTCTAATGGGAAAAAGTTGCTTCAGTCATTTTCAACTATTGAAGTGGAAGTTTCTTTTGCACACTTATGATTCAGATCTGCTTCCAATCTTGACTAGGTTCCATGACCTCTTTTCTTTTGTTTTCTTTTTCGGGATACTAACCTTATTTTTTCTGTTTTTAAAAAATAACACATCTTATGTCATATTTAACATAAACAATGTGCATTATTTATAAATCCATGAAGCTATCAACAAAAAAAAAAAATGCACGAAGAAATTAAATAACTTCAATCAAGAGAACCTGTTGCAAGTAAGATTATGAAGTGAGGTATTTTAATTTTGAGACATCTATTTTGTTTTGATTAAAGTTAGTTATCCCAATGTTGTTAAAAGTATGAAGTAAGGTATTAGAAAACATGACAACCTATGTGGTTGGTCTTCAAATAAGTATAGACATAGCAATAAAGCCCATACTTGAAGGTAACCGCTTGAGCTAAATTCAAACTAACGGGTTTTTTCCGTTTTGATTGAATTTGGGTATGAGTTTGAGTTTTCGTCAATTTCAAAACACGGGTACGAGACGGGAAATAAGATATAAGTACTCTCTCTTCTCCTTCCACATCTCTCTCTCTCTCTCTCTCTCTCTCTCTCTCCTCCATCACCATAGTTATCGATCGCCATCATCTATGTGCTGGATAACGCATTACAACATTGAGTCCATGGCTGAAAAATCTTTATTTCTTTAATAAAATAAATTATCCACTGCGGGGATGGGGATGAACCTAGGATACCAGAACCCGTCGGGGACGGGGATGGAATTCGACTTCTCATCCTCGTTGGTTATGAGTAGGGTAATAGGTAAGTATTTGGGAGTAGAGTATGAGGACGGGAAAGGTAATGGTGTGTGCAAGTGTGAGTAATTATGTCCCACATCGGATAGAAAAATGAAGGTGAATACTTGTGAGAGGACACATAAACCCATTGCCTTAAGGTTTTGGGTAAGAGTGTGGCATCTCTCTCGCTTATGCAGTTGTTCTACCCTTGATGTGGGCGTCCCTCGGGCTCCCCTCGTGACCCAACCGTGGTATCAGAGCCCCGTTTCTACGAAGAGTGTGGATGTGGTGTCTAAGTCTCTTTGTTATCCTGGACATTTAGCCCATTGTCGCTCCCCGGACTCCCTAACTCTTAGAAATCGTGGTTGGGCCTAACATAACCCCACAAAACCGGCTTGTAAGGTGAGGATTGCCCTCACTTATAAACACATTGCCAGACCATGTTCTATCCGATGTGGGACTCTTAACACACCCCCTCACGACCAGCACTATTGGGCTTGGTTCGTGGACATAAATGGTGGGTGGCCTGATAGAGGAAACCTGATAGCAGGTGGCCCAATGGATGTTGGAGAGGCTCTGATATCATATTAGAAATTGTGGTTGGGCCTAACACAACCCCACAAAACCAGTTTGTGAGGTGAGGATTGCCCCCACTTATAAACACATTGCCAGGGCATGTCCTATCCGATGTGGGACTCTTAACACCAACAAGTGGTATCAGAGCATGGTTAGGCTGTATGGAGGAGCGGGAGTGAGATCCTAGTGTGGATCAGGCTAGTGATGTGGGTGACTCACATTTGAGGGGGAGATTGTTGGGATATTAAGTTTGAGTGATTATGTCCCATATCGATCAGGAATGGAGGAAATCTTGGATATATAAAAGGAGGGGGACCCATATACCTAATGCCTTAAGGTTTTGGGTAAGAGTGTGACGTCTCTCTCTCTCACTTGTGTGGTTATTCTGGCCTGAATATGTATGGTTTTTCCTGGGTTCCCCTCATTGACCCAACAGGTAAAACTCACCCTCACCCCACCCGTTGCCATGCCTAAATAAGATTAGGGTCTTGTTAACGAGTGCCATCAGGGCACTCTTTAAGCATGCTAAATAAAGTAATTATTCTTTCAACTTTTAAAAGTTTTCAATTTTCAATGCATTGATTACACAAACTTTTATAAAAACTTACTGTTTAAGGTCCTTAACCAATGCCCGGGGCACTAGTTAACATTTTTCATAAAACTAAACCTATATATTTTCTTTTTGTGTTTCTATAAACCTTTGGTTTTACATGCTCTAACAGTATCCTCTAATTGTGCATTAATTCTTAGTTTTGATTGATTTTCTATTTCAGGGTTTGTTTGATTTAAGTCAAGACAAGATAATCATTATTTTAAACAAATTACACTTAACATCTCTTGAGATTTCTTGAAATGTCTCGCATCCCCTCTATTTTTTGAATGAACACAAACATCCCTTAATTTGTGCAAGAGATAACACATTCCACCCCTTTGACTAACGACCGCTTGTATCAAAAGTACAAAGTTCTAGTTAACACAATTTAATTTACTTCTTGTCGTGTTTCTCCCATGTAAACAACAAATGGGGATTGTTTCACACTAAACAAAACATACATTAATTATCTTCCCCCTTTTTTATGGTTGAATGACATCTTCCTCTTTAGTAGAAGTGATATTGGTTTCCACGGAGCAATTAAAACATTAATTGGGTCACCAAATTCAACACAATTATTTTGCCAGTAGTATGAATTCGTCCAAATTCTTAAATAGATAGAAGCTGACAACTATTGCGTTGATGCGCACAATTGATGTTGTGAGTTTGTCGAAAAAACAATATATTGATCATAGCAGGGTTTTTAGCTAGCTACCGGTGTTAATGTCTAAGCGAGGTTTGTGTTCATTGATTTTTTTTAAAAGAAGTGTTATTTGAACAACCCTTGAGTAGCTTATAAAAAAGTCATAAATTTATAAAGAAAATGTAGGTATTGACACGAAAACTAAATCAATGGAGAAATAAAATAAAGTAAAAACATAATGTTTATCTCAGAGATAAAGTTGTCACAAAATGATTATGTTTATGCAAATATCATTTCTCTTTTTTTAATACAACTCAAGGGAGGGATGCTAATGTAAGTTTCTCTTAAGTTCGAATATGATCCGAGTAGTTTAACCATAGCAAGATTTACAACCATACACCTTAGCTTAGCCGATACTCCAATTTTCTGTTTTCCTCTTTTCATTTTCTTCCGCAATCGGTTAAAGATGGTTTAGTGTCAAATTTTTTGTCCTAAATTATCCTTTTAAATTGTTTTATCCTTTTTATTTAAGTTATATTATTATTTTTTATTTCATCAAGGTTTGAACCGGAATAATCTGACTCTTTTAACTTAAACCAATTAAACTATCAAATCTCTTCCACTTTACTATATTATGTTTTAGAAAATCTTAAACCCAACATTTTTGGAAAAATAAGAGGATCTTAAACACTACATTTTTTTAAAGACTTAAACACAACATTTAAATGGCCGGATCAAATGATCATAAATAATCTTTAAACTAATTTTTCTATAGAAAAAAAATACAGATTCTTTTTTTTCTAATAGTCTAGTAGCTAGAGAGCTCACACAATTAAATGTGGAGAAGTGTGGTGTCTGGGATTTGAACCTCTGCCCCTGCATAAATTATGCAGTGTCCCTAACAACTGAGTTAAGCTCCCATGAACAAAAAAAACAAATTTCTTTTAAGAACAAAAAATATAGTTTTAAATTAAAAAAATACATTTTTCACACAACATTATCTCTTTGATACATTACCGCAATTCACTCCATTATTCATTCTCCTTAAACAAGCATCTAACATCAATTTGGTATTCCTCACAAAATTCCAAATCTCTCTCCCTCTCTCACACATTTACACACTTGAAAGGGAAAGAGAGAAAAAAAAACATATATAGGTGGCAAATGAGTACTTTCACAAACATTACCACAGACACTAGAGTCAAGTATAGATAAAACATCACATGTCTTAGATCTATCTATGTCACACTGCATTAATATTCCAACGTGTGTGATCTAACTCTTCCAAATTTTCACACAAAGTCACTATTGCCAACTCCTCTTCTTTTGCATCTATTCCTTTCTTACGTCTCCAATAATTCAATAACTTCTGCCACCTCACAATCTATATTCCCACCCCCTTCTATTTCACACCACAAAGTTCCCTTCAACATGTTCTTCTTTGTCCTATACCAATTTCACAATATCAAAAAATTTCATCAAAGTTAGACTCTTTCAATATTTTTCATGAGACCAAGATCCTAATTTTCACTATCTTACAACCCCATTATCTCAAATTCTCATTTTTCTACACTCTTTGAGTCCATTTTGTTACTCACATAAACGAAAATATTATATTTTTAAGATAAAGAAAATTACCCTCATGCTGATATTAGTTCTAGGACTAATTTCAGCTACTTTGCTAGTGATTATTGTAGCAGTTTATGGCATTTGTTACATGAAAAGATCATCAAAAAATGATACTAAAGACATAGAAAGCTTGGAAGAAAAGCATGAAGAGGTGAAGGAGGATTTGATCATCTTTGAAGGTGGAGAGGATTTGACAATATGTGATATATTGGATGCACCAGGTGAAGTGATTGGAAAATCAAATTATGGAACACTTTATAAGGCTTTGTTGCAAAGGAGTAATAAAGTGAGGTTATTGAGGTTTTTGAGACCTGTTTGTACTACAAGAGGTGAAGAATTGGATGAAATGATTTTGTTTCTTGGAAGATTAAAGCATCCTAATTTGGTTCCTCTTTTAGGATTTTATACTGGACCAAGGGGTGAGAAGCTTCTTGTTCATCCATTTTATAGACATGGGAATTTGACTCAATTCATAAGAGGTAATTATTGGCTTGGTAATTGTTCTTTTCTTAATCCAATTTGGTTTACTTGAAATTTTTTGAGTTTTCTTTCTTCATTTGGTGTTGCATATTGTTTTGTTTAAGATAGTGATTTAGATTTAGAAAGTATGTTAAAGCTTGATCTTAGATAAATTTGAAAATCATTCACTAAACTTTGTTAGGTGTTTACTCGGAATGGAAAATGTTGAAATCTTGAGAAGAAACATTTATGAAGAATCATTAGCTTGTGCTAAATGTTGATCTATATTAGTTAAGACAAAAATGATTGATATTTAGGCACATAAAAATTATATCAAATTTACATAGCAGAGAGAATGTGTGTTGGTATATATATGGATTATTATTGTTTTTTTTTTTATTAAATTAGAAATTAATGTTAAAATGGTCAGAGTTTTTCTATGTACAAATATAGTTTTTGGCTTTCCAATGCTTTAATATTTATCTGACTTGAACTTTTATGAAATGGACCTTTTCTTTTCTAGTGGCAGAAGAAAGCTGAATACATATTACTACTCTTTCTTCCTTCCTTTCTTCTTTTTCTTTTTCCATTTTCAAGGCTGAGATTATTACTACTCAATTTTAATTGCCTTATGTTTTGGTTTATGTCATTACTTTTCATTCATATGTTATTATGCCTTAAATTGGACTAGTAAATATTAAAGTCTCCATTAAATTTGGCAAGTGAACAAATAGCTATGAATTAAATTTGAAACCTATCTACTAGAAACATAATCAATATCATATACTCTTTCTACCTAACACACTGTCTTTTATGTTGAATTTTTAGTAACTACACAAGTTTGTACTTGAAATTGTAGTGTAGTACCAACTTAGCCCTCCACATTATTAATATTCCAAAAATAACATTGAAATTGTAATCAATTTCTTCCCTTTTCTGTTATCAAAATGCATCCCTCAAATTATCTTTTTTTTTTTTTTTTAAAACTCGGTATCCAGCCTAAGGACCGACTAATATGAGGGATCCAATCCCACTGTCCACTTGAAATCATTTATTTAGTTTCAAATTTATCCCTAATAATATCAACTTAATGTCAGTTCTAGTCCTTGCAAATACTAATAGAGGGACGAATTAGATTAAATTCTAACAATATCAGGGATCACTTTGTAATATCAATAATGTGAGGATTGATAAGTCTTACAATTTCAAGGACCAATTTGGATATTTAATCTTTGAATCTTAGTTTATCTTACAATTATTGATCAAAGATGTATGTTTATTACTTATCAGATGGAAATGGAGAGAGTTACAAATGGTCAAACATATGTACAATATCAATTGGTATAGCAAAAGGATTAGAACATCTTCACACATCACATGAAAAGCCAATTATCCATGGAAACCTAAAGTCAAAAAACATCCTTTTGGACAGCTCCTATCATCCACACATCTCAGATTCAGGACTCCATCTTCTCTTGAATCCAACTGCTGGCCAAGAAATGCTTGAAAGTTCATCTGCTCAAGGCTATAAACCACCTGAACTAATCAAAATGAAGGATGCTAGCGAAGAAACCGATATATACAGCCTCGGTGTAATCTTGCTTGAATTGCTTTCAGGAAAGGAACCTATCAATGAACATCCAACTCCTGACGAGGACTTCTATTTGCCGAATTTCATGAGAAATGCTGTTCTTGGACATAGAATTTCTGATTTATATCATCCTGCTATTCTTCTCAGAAACGGCATAGACGATGAAATTCAAGTTACAGAAGAATGTATTCTCAAATTTTTTCAACTTGCTATGGCTTGTTGTTCACCTTCACCTTCAATTAGACCTAACATAAAGCAAGTTATTAGGAAGCTTGAAGAAATTATACATTAGAAGTCTATGGGAGAAGAAAGCATTGATATTGCACATTTTTGTTCAAATTCATTTTGAACAATGTGGTTAAGGACAATTCACATTTGTACATGAGAAACTGAAGAGAAAAATGTAACTGTATTGCTTACAAAATGTGAAATTGGATATCAAACGAAGACTTCAGGAATCTCCGGGATATAGCGCAAGTGATTGGTATGGCATTGTGTGTGAGTGTTGTAAACCTCGAGGTACCAATTCAATTCCTACAAAACACAGACTTCTGAACAGTTGATGTTGATGTTAAGTGTTGAAATCAATTGAGGAATTATAGCATGAAACTAATGCTTCCTATTTCTAGATGTAAAATTTTGGCTCTCAAATTATTGACTTTAATTTCAAGATTATTTGGTAAAATGAGGGAATGTGACATTAACAGTTGCAAATAAATTTCTGCTACGTCACTCGTCTTAGCACTACTCTCGCCCTATATTGCTTAATTGCAAAGTTTTCATGGAAGAATATGACAGATTCTTGTACTTTCAAGAATGTGCTGCCAAATAATTTGTAGCTAGTCTGAGTTTTTCTGTTGTGGAAAGACAGAATCTGTGACAGAAAATTGTTTTTTAATCATTAGTGTCCCCATCAAATTCCATGTTATTGCCTTAGATTTGAACCTGTAAAGGTACAAAGGAATCTCAATAATAGCGTAAACCAGGTAATGGGATCATTTGGTTTTTGAACATGGCTCATCAGTCATATGCACACCATACATGTGTGATGTGTCTCAAACTCAAACTATGGTAGATTTCAAAATCTCACCTAGAAAAAAATATGCACACTATCGGACACTCCTCGAATTAGGGGTGTCCTGGTGTCGGACACGCTTCGGTGTCTAATACCGCACCGACATGACACCTCTGATTACACTGAATTATGTTATTTTCTCAACTTATTATCCGTGTCGGTGTCCGTGTTGTACACTATAGTCTAAGGTGTCCTTTGTTGATTTATTTAATAAAAATATTAGTTTTCAGTTATGGAACTTACAGTCTAAGTAACCTATTATTATTCTCTGAATTCAGATGATTCTGATTTTCCAAGATTATCCAACAGATAATTACAACAACAACTACCATTATCATTTTTAATTGATAAGTTGAGACAGGTGGGAAGTGGTAGTTGGGATGGTAGGTGTTGGAGGTTATGATAATTTACTGCTGGTACATCACTATCTAGCTAAACAATCAATATAAATTAGTTTAGAACTTTGGTTGTTTATTTCTTAAAGATCACAATAACAGTTGCTAATAAAACTTTAGTCAAATCTATATTTGCTTTTAGAACGTGGTTGTCACCTTGATGAAGAACCAATTAACCGTGATTTCTCCAAACAAATTGGGGACATGTGGGGTGCATATAAAATACTAGGTGGGGTAACCTAACATGATCCATGCAATACTTTGCTTCCCACGTTTATCTGCTACTATGTTTTTTTCATTACAATTTTTTACCAAACCAAACTCATCTCATACCATTAAAGAAAGCATCAATAATACAATTTGATTTCAACTCTAACACACACATAAGTTATGATGTATAGTTATGCTTTTACAAATGAAATGTAATATTATATAATATTTAGTTTTGTGTCTTCATTATTCAAAATTTTTGGATCCGTTACTGACGAAGAATAGATCAATTATACCATATACTGTAAAAATACGAGGCTCAGTTAAATCCCATAAACCAAGAGCTTTCTAAGTATCTATAGCAATTGGACAAGTAACAAAAATGTGCACAACATTTTCACCATAATTACCACTACGAATACAATTTTCAGAATACAATACCGTTTTTGTTGCAAGCTTGCTTCTAGTTGGGAGACAATCTAAGCATTCTCCACGTATGAAATTTTTCACCATAGAAGGAACTTTCAAATGACAAAAGAAATAACAATCACCCAGGCCGGCCCTAGGCATAGGCCGGGATGTGACGGTCTAGGACCCATGTTGATAGGGGGCCCAAATTTAGTTTTTGGAGAATAGCAAAATTCTTCGAAAGGCCTCAAATAATGACATGATTAATGTTTTTGGCGTGATTTGCTATATATATATATAACATAAATATTTCTATATACACCCTCCCTATAAAGAAATTTGGTTGTTCTTAATAATATGCTCAAAAATTTATTATCGAAGAAATTCGTGATATTTTTTTGAGCCCTTTGTTCCTAATAATGTGTCTCACTAATATTAAAAATATTGGTGATATTTATTATCTAGGAAATTGAGATAATTTGTATAACGAAACAAATTTTATTTTAATTGAAAATGGGCCTACTAGAGAATTAATCTTAATCTTGTCGTTCAAAGATTTCAAAAAAAAAAATTATATCAATATAGTTATGTCAACTTTCTTGAATTTGATAATTTAAGATCATGTGAAACACATTCATGATCATGGAACCAATGTGAGACACATTATTATCAACTAAATTGTTCACAACAAATTTATAAGCAAACTTAACCGTAAACATACATCTAGTATCCAATCGCCATGATAATGTGTCTTCCTTGACCAAATCTAAAAGTGTTATGTTAGAAATAATACTTTATCTCACATTATTTATCATTGACGAGTAACATGTAGACAAACAATAATGTATCGATTTCTCAACTTTTCTCGCATGAATATTAAATTTGAATTTTTAAACGAAATTCTATCACTTCATGTTATTTTATATTTATTTTAATTACTATGTTTGAATGACTTAGGCTATGATGATCACCTTAAGGATCGTATATGGTTGAATCATACTTACTCTAAAAGCTAATTAGGTCAAGCAATTGCTTAACCCTAATTGCTTTTGCATTTTCCCTCCCAAGCTCTAATCATAGGTGTGTGGTGCAAGCTAAGTGTGGCTCATTAAATGCTTTT
>Ga0228710_1001076_pt1 | contig 39471 bp, 18 predicted proteins | sample MedpolnodulmetaG_FD_177995 | JGI IMG/M metagenome (GOLD analysis project Ga0228710, IMG submission 177995) | Root nodule microbial communities from Medicago polymorpha collected in Santa Monica, California, United States - pink nodules | ecosystem: Host-associated > Plants > Roots > Nodule...
TGAAAGAAAAATGTAAAACGTTAAAATGATAGAAGGGGTAATATTGGAATTTTTATAATTTGTTGGGGTGGAGGTATAGATGTTGGGTATAGGGTAAAATTTAAGTGTAGAAGGCAGGAATGGGGTTGGGAAGTTATGGAAAGAGTGGAAGATAGGAGAGAACAAATCTAATGTATAAAGTGCATATTAAAATCTGCACTCTTTAATGATCTAATGGTTCTTAATTATTATTTAAATTAGTCTACCGGTGAACCACTTAAATGATGGTTCACTCTAGAATCCACCCATTAAATACTTATGTTTTTACAAATACTTATTATTTATAATCTTTAAAAAAAATGTTTTAAAAGCACTAGTTAATATTTTCCTTGTTATTCTTTAAAACAATATTTTCCTTATTATTGTTTTTCAAATGAAAATCCATTGAAAAAAGGTAATACCACTAGAAATGACACGTCACCTACGAATAGACAGAATATATTATGTACTTTAGCAATTCACAATGGCAACATCAAGAAATAAATGGTACTTGGGTCCAGGAAAAACAGTAGCCATGAAATCTGAAATGAAGAGAGTTCTTTTTCGATCGATTTTTTTTTTAATAATAAGAAAATTATTACTTTTAGAAGTAAAAACGTATTTCCTTAAAAAAAAAAGGGGTTAAATATGTTTATAATCCCTATAAAATTGGAGCCTTTTGAGTTTAATCTTTACTTAATTTTAATAGTTTATTTAGTCTCTATAAAAATATTCTGCATTCAGTTTTAGTCCTTTCTTAATCCAAATATGTTTAATTACGCTTAAATTATTGAATTTTTAAACAATTTTTTGTAGATTTGTTAAGAACATTAGTAAAAGTCTCTCTACAAAAATTAACTTAAAATTTGATTTCTAAGTCCAGATTTTTGTTACTCTTTTTTTGAACTTTTGTCGTTTTAAAAAATTCATATTTAATTTTTTTCATGTTAAAAACTTTCATTTCTTTATTAAATAAACATTTTATAATGTTCTAAACATGTCTCCAAAAAATCGTTCAAAAATTTAAGAGTTCAATGATATTTAAACAAATTTAGTTTTTGTAGGGACTAAAATTACATGTAATTTTTATTTGTAAGGACTAAAAATACTATTAAAATTAAGTGAGTATTAAACTTAGAACTTCCCAACTTTATAAGGACCAAAAACGTATTTAACCCAAAAAAAAGTAAAAACTTATTAAAAATAATTTCAATGAGCTGAAATAAACGATATGTAAAACACATTTAATTCAGGGCATGTCAGTCAATATTTTTTATTGCATTTTTCGGTATAAGTAGTTTTCCATTAGGTGAATTTGATCCATTAAGTAAATTACAATTTTAAAGTTATAATTTAAAGTATTGAAAGATTTTACAATGACTAGATAATTATTTACAAAAAACACATTTCCTCGACAAAAAAAAAATTACAAAAAACACAATAAAACAAATATATTCAAGAAGTAATTTGAAATTTTGAAACAAAGAAAAAATAAAACAATTTTTTACGGGTAAACCGGTACACTTTAAGTGCAAAGAAGGAGATAATATGATATTTAAATTTAGACTTACATATATCAATATCTTATAGTTACGAATTGACTTGTACAACAATTTAAAAAAAAAAACAAAAAACAACGTTTTTTAAGAAATCAAACTGGCTATCGAAATTAACAATAAAGAGAATTAAAATTGAAAATCAAGAAAAACACACATCAAGATTCTAAGTTGACCCCACCAAACAATACTAAATAGGTTAAGTGGTACAATTATCAATTGAGTTGTACAAAGGACAAAATTTAGGTACAATTTTTTAGGTGCTTTTCGTATGGTTCTTAACTAAAAATAAAACTTTTTTGGAGATAACAAACTTTGAGAGAATTATGGATTTAAGGAAATCATGATGAATTTAGTTAAGAACCATACGAAAAACACATAAGGAATTGTAGCTAAGTTTTTTCCTTGTACAAATTCAAAGTACTTTTATATTCTTCATCTATGTTTGAATGAGAATATTAGATATGAAGTTTGAAAATCCATATAAAAATGGATAAAAAAGACAAAATTGAAATTAAAAAAGATAAATAATCAAATTGTTATTTGAAATTAAGTTAAGAGATTAAAAATGTAATTTTACGTTTAAAATTGGAACTTGGTTTGTGCTTGTAAGGATGAGGGTAGTTTGGGTGTGAGGAAGATGAGAGAATTTAATTTAACACTGTTGGGTAAGTGGTGTTGGACGTTTGGTAGCCCGGTACGGTCAGGAGGGTGGTATGTTGAGGGATGGGGGGCGCAGATGTTCCCATTGGTGGCGTGAGGTTATGCGCATTCGTGATGGAGGGAGTGGTGTCAGTGGGAGGTGGTTTAGAGAGAATATTTCTAAGAAGGTGGGGGATGGTATGGATACTTTGTTTTGGACTGATTCTTGGGTAGGTGGAGTCCCGTTGGCGGTTCGGTTTAGACGCTTGTATGATTTAAGTGTTAATAAAAATTGTCTAGTGGAGAAAATGTTTGCGTTTGGGGTGGAGGAGGGTGGGGAGGCTTGGCAGTGGCGTAGGCGGTTGTGGGATCGGGAGGATGAGTTGGTTAGGGAGTGTCGGTTATTGTTGACGGATGTTTTTAAATGTTTCGATTGCTGACCGATGGAATTGGCACCTTGATCATAACAGTGGCTATTTTGTCTGTAGTGTTTATTATATGCTTACTGCAGATAACAGTCAGGTTGTAGAGGCGGACTCGAATCTCATTTGGCACAGACAGGTGCCGGCAGAGGTGTCTATAATGGCGTGGCGTCTTCTACGTAACAGGTTGCTTACCAAATCGAATCTACTGGCTCGCAGGATCATTTCTCTTGAGGCTCAGAGGTGTGTGACTGGGTGCGGTGAAGTGGAAACGACGCAACATTTGTTTGTTTCTTGCGCTGTTTTTAGTGAGTTGTGGTCTCTTGTCCGTCAGTGGATAGGGGTCTACGAGGTTGATCCACTTGATATTAACCAGCATTTTATCCAGTTTATTTATTTGTCAGGTGGATCGACAAAAAGAAGATTTTTTATGCAACTTGTTTAGCTTTTATGTGTTTGGTTATATGGTCAGAACGTAACAACAGGTTGTTCCAAAATAAAGTGTCTAATATGCAGAAGCTAGTTGATAAAATTAAAATCCATTCCTATTGGTGGATGAAGGCTGCTAATGTTGTTTATGTTTTAGGAGTTCATAATTGGCTTGCATGCCCGCTGGATTGTTTGGGCGCCAGTTAGCTTTGTTATTTCAGTGAATTGTTTGTAAAACTGTGGTTCCATTTTGTTGGCACACTTTGTGCTGACATGTTAACCTGTTACTGTTGGTATATATAATTAATTTTTCTTCTTAAAAAAAATAAATTCAGATTATGTTTTTCCAATATTATATATAAAAAATTATTTTCTAAATTGTTATTTTTTTACACAATCAAAATTGTTATTTTCTTTGCTTACCGACTTACCGTTGGTTTGTGTATCACTTGAAAGAGAGATTCATTGCAACTCAACGTGTCGTTCCTCCACACATTCAATCCATAAAAGGAAAAATGAAAATAATAATAATAATATGTTTTTAAGAGATAATGATAAAATAAAAACATAGAGAAAAAGTAGTATATTTAATTTCTTATTACCTCTATCTATGAACAAAGTGACAGTCATATTTTTTTTCGTGTATATCAAATATCCATGCGTGCAACTGTAGATTAATCTACATTTTCAAAGCTATATTCAAACCCACAATATCTAATTAAGTTAAAAAAAAATCTCTTATAACATTTTTTCTGTGTAAATCCGGGTGTCCTTCGTATACTAATCCCTTGAGCTTTATAGGATCTAAATCAATGATATACAATGTCTAAAAATTTTAACGTTGTTGCATGTTTAAAGTTGAATTCGGATCAATACGTATCTCATCTAAAACTTTGAAATTGATAATGACCATTTAAAATTCACATATGATAAAATTATAAACTTAAATCAAGATGAATGCACTCCTTACGTCCTATATATTAGATTATCTATTCGACAATATGCATTATTGATCTAATCTTTGATCATATTTTTTTACTAATAAACAAAGATAAATAATATTCCATTTGTTGTTAATTATGAATAAATTTTGACATTTTAGATTCATTCAATTAATGATGTAGGTGGTCCATAATATATATCACATACACCATTAATTGAATGGATTAAAAGAAAATCAAAATGTGCTTATAATTGACAACGGAGGAAGTATCATATAAGATGTTTTTTTTTTGACAAAAATAAACAATATTCATTCATTCAAATTGATAGAGTACATCGATACAATACAAATTCAAATTCGCTAAAAACAAAAAGGATGAATCTGTGAACAAACTCACATCATCCATGTTAATAGCATAAAACAGCAAAGTACTTATGCCTACAAATATGACTAATATGATTATATTCAAGTCTCCGGAATACTCATGTCTCCGGATCTGCAACGTTGACGACGCCAAAGTCATTGTCATTGATCGGATCTGCACTTGCTCAAAGCTAATCTTTCAACCTGAATCAAATAAACACCGCACTAAGACGGGAAATCAAAAGAAACAGAGTCGTTCAGAGACGACGAAATCATAAAAATAAACGAAAGAAAACAGGAAATATAATCACTTATTCAATCAGACAAGAAGAAGAAGAAGAAATGGATGACGGCTAGAGTTTGATAATCATATAAGATGTTGTTGGATGGATTTGTCTCAATAGTTATTTTCTAAATATTAAATTTTTATATAGTTTTTCTAATATATAATTAAAGATATTAAAAATAAAAAATATACATCAGTATGTGTGACAAAGTCATCTATATCACTTAATTTATGACAAATATAAGAGAATTGTCAACTAGTGCGCACTATTTAATGACTTTAAATGATAAATTTTTATAAAAGTTGTGTGACCAATTCAACGAAAATTAAAAAGTTTAACATTTTTAAAAAATAATTACTTAAAATGTTTAAAGAAAACAAAAGAATTTAATTAATATTTGTTGGTACAGACAGAAAAACATTTAATTATTACAATTGGAAAAATAAAAAGGAAAGAGAAATAAATTCTTTGTGAGTAAGTAGTTCTAAGTTCATCTCAGAGTTGAATCTGAATTATTCTCTTTTTAAATCAATATTTTATATTTTTCAGACAATTTTTCCTTCTGACATATACAATCCAATTCCTAACTTCTGCTTCGGATTTCATCATTTTCCATCCACCTAACAAAACTAAACTGCTTCTCAAACGTGCTTCTTCAAGAAGCAGAAGCATAAGCACCACAAAAGTCATTTTTGAAGTCGACCCAAGTCATCAATTGCTGATTTGATTCAGAAAGGAGTTATTTTTCAGCTCAAGAAGCTGGTTTCATAGGTGCCCATCAAAAAATGGCAAAACGTGGCTACAAAATTCGTATCCTTTTTTATTTTCTTAAAGATTAATAAATGTATTATGCTTGATGAAATTGCTTATCTGGAACTGATTCAACTTTTATTTCATTTTTTTGTAAAGAAAAAGTTTAAATCAAATAAAGTTAGGTACTTTGTATTGAAATCTATTTTTTTTTTTTTTAAGCTTTTGGTTTTTGATTTGAGAGGACAAGTTGGGGATGTAATCTGTTAGTTTTCTGGAAAAATCAGTGAAGCAAATTTTTTTGAAGTTGCTGTGAAAAGTTTAATTTTTTTTAAAAATATTTAATATCTGAATATTGTTGCAGAAGTTAATGGGAGCTTGAAGATTTTGCCTTTGATTTCTGGTTTTATCAGTTCTTTTTTATTTCAATCATTTGAAAATATTCAGCTTTTTTCATCTTAATGAAAGTCATAATTTTTTTTACATGATGATGTGAATTTTGTTGGTTAAGCTTAAAAAGGTGATTTTTAATTTGTTGGTGGTGTTGAATCTTTGATTTTTATGTTCATCTGATTTTGTAAGTTGTTGAGTGTATTTGTTGATAATGTGATTTCCTGAGCCAATTAACTTCAGAGGAATTTGTGGCTCATTCAAGCAATGTAAATTGTTTAAATATTGGGAAGAAGGCGTGTCGTCTTTTCGTTACAGGAGGGGATGATCACAAGGTCAATTTGTGGACTATTGGCAAACCAACTTCTCTATCGGTCAGTGCTATTGCTGCCTTTGTTTTTCGAGCATTTCAATTATTTTAAGTGTGACCTAATAACAATGCTGACTTAGTGTGATCATATGCAGAGCTTGTCTGGTCATACTAGCCCGGTCGAATCGGTTGCATTTGATTCGGGAGAAGTGTTAGTTCTTGCTGGATCGACATCAGGTGTGATGAGGCTCTGGGATTTGGAAGAATCAAAGAGTAAGTTAAATCTTTAATTAGTTTACGACTTCATGATGATCTTGGGATATACAATAACCTAGAATGATGTTTATTTATGGAGCATTGGAGTGTAAGCTAGAAAAATGAAAACTTGCCGATCATAAACTTAGACATTTATTTGATGCAAGAACTATGAATTTAGCTATCTACATTGTGTACATAAACTTAAAAGGGGAATTCATAAGTACCATTTTATGTTTCAGTTTCCAAAATTTATTAATATGCTTTAATATTTGTCATTGTTCTTGAAGTATAGTGGTTCGCACTGTTGCCGGGCACAGATCCAATTGCACTTCTGTTGAGTTTCATCCATTCGGTGAGTTTTTTGCATCCGGATCCATGGACACTAATCTAAAGATTTGGGACAACCGGAAAAAAGGATGTATTCATACATACAAGGGTCATAGCCAAGGTATCAGTACTATCAAATTCACTCCGGATGGCCGTTGGGTAGTATCTGGTGGTTTTGATAATGTTGTAAAGGTAATACTACATACATTTATAAGTCCTTCGTAGTACACCTTGCAATAGATTTATTACAGTTTTCGTATTAATAAACCACATCACAAATTTACAGGTCTGGGATCTAACTGCTGGAAAGCTCTTGCATGACTTCAATTTCCATGACGGACACATTACATCCTTAGATTTCCATCCGCTTGAGTTTCTTCTGGCTACAGGTGATTTAGCGACTTTTGAACAATTGGTTGGGTCGCTCTAGATTGGTAGATGTTTATGTCTGCACTATCTATATATATCATTTTATAATCACTTACTTCTCAACAGTATTGAGTATTGATACATAGAAGAAATCTCTTATAAATGAGTGATATATAATATAAATTCTAGTGCTCTAAATGAAAATTTAATGCGTGATATATAGTATACTTCACCTTTGGGGGATTATGGAGACAACGACATCTCAATCAAGGATTACCATGGAAACTTTTGGTCCAATTGCTCAACTTAGGGCCATCAAAAACAGAAATGTTTTATGGAAATTTAATTTAAAATAGCTTAATATCAGCAAGATCTAATAATGGGGGAAAGTTTCACTCTTCATTTTATTCAGGACCACTTTTTTGGTCACTCCTTTCCAGACTTGTATTTATAACTTAAACCTAAAACTTTTAACTTTCTAAGATTTCGAATCAACCTGCATTAATTCTAACTTCACCTAGGTCGATTATATCTTTCACATATCGTTTATCTCATGACTATCTAACCGAAACAATTATGCATGCAAAACCTATATATAATTATTTCTGTACCTTCTCTCCTTAATTAATTATCAAATCCTCAACCCTATCTTGCCTAGAAATTAATAGAAAAATCAAACTTAAAGAATGAGGATAAATATGGTTGATCTCATGTAAAAAATTTATCGTACTATCTGATAAGAAAATTAAACATAAACATCAAAGATCCTTCGCTATCTCCCGTAGTAATATGTCAATGTGTTATTTTTTATAGTTGTGCCTTCTCTGTCTTTGAAAATGCTACAAACATCTTTTTTATACACATATAACTATGAAGTTTTTGAAAAAACTATTATTCAAGTTCTCAAACTGTTTTGCAGGTTCAGCAGATAGAACAGTCAAATTCTGGGATTTAGAATCCTTTGAACTGATTGGATCTGCCCGACGTGAGGTATTTTAACCAGCTGATCTTTGTTCTTGAGAAAACTATTATGTTCACATATTGTATGCTAGATCTTTTGCTTGTTCTACTCTTTTATTTCTCCACAACACCTATAGACAAATTTGAAACTACTATTAGTACAACCTGAGTGCTAACTTGTACCATTCTTAACACTTCTTTTTAGTTTGTCACTTTACACTATCATAATGGTCAAGAACATCACTCCATTTACTGAAATTGTCAGGGTTCAAGTTTTCCTTTATACATTTTGATACTACAATACATTTTCTTAATTTTAAACATACGGATGCCTAAAATGCTCTTACATTTTATGATATACGATAAATATTATGATGTATCAACATAATTGCCTTTGAAGCCTGCTAAACTATCCACAAATCTATGTTGTGCTTTAACTGGCTTATTTGGTTTTTCTTCTAATGGAAGCTTTTACATTTATTCTCCCAAATGCATGGCATTACAGGCATAAACAATAAACTTCATCGATAAGTATAAATTGCATTGCTTTTAATTTATATTACTTATCTTTTTTTTTTTTTGTGACGGTTCTTATTTCTTATCTGAAGTACATTATATTACTTATTATTAGGCCACAGGTGTACGCTCAATGGCTTTTCATCCTGATGGAAGGACCCTATTTAGCGGACATGAAGATGGTTTGAAGGTAAAAAATTGTTGCAAAATATTTATTATATTTATTCTATAGAATATAGAATAAATATGGCAGACATGTATCAGGATAAAGATGAAGATGTCATTTGCAAAACTCATTGCAGGTGTTTTCATGGGAACCCGTTATTTGTCATGACACTGTTGATATGGGGTGGACAAAACTTGGTGATCTCTGCATTCACGATGGCAAACTTTTAGGGTGCTCATACTACCGAAACTCTGTTGGAGTTTGGGTAGCAGATATATCGGTGAGACCCATTATCATTTAGATATGTTTTAGTTTTTAACTTAAAGCATCATCTTTCTGCTATAATTATATATTTGGCATACTTATTATTCTGTAACGAAGAATGTTTTGAGATGCACATGCTCTTCTCTGTTATCCCTTATTCTGAGTGGTAGTTTCAATGTGTCAGCTTATTGAGCCGTATGGGGATGGCTTGGATCTGAAGAAAGATATAGGCACAGAGCAGAAACATAGTCTTAAGGGAAGTAAATTGGAAAAAGTAGAGGTTGATGCAGGACCAACTGCTGGGTTTCGCAGCATATCTCCTGATGAGTCGAAAGAGATAAAGAATATATATATCGACTGTAAGCCACTGCTTTTTTTTGTTTTTCCTAAGTTGCTTTTGAAATTTGAAATTCAGTATTAATTATCTGTGTTATTGATGTATTTAGTGAGAGTATTATATCCAACTATATTCTTTCACATAAAGGTATTAATTTCTCAATTGTCACGGTAAAAATAAATAATTTCTCAAATTGTCTTCTAAATTTCATTACTGAAACTGTTCTGCTATATTTTGCAAGTTTCTAGCTTTCTTGAAAGTGTCGAGTATTTTCATGTTGGTGTTGGTTAATTTCATAAGCCTAACTTGTATTGACTTTTGAATGGTTTAGTTGTAAGCTGAATGTGCCACCTCTCATGATGTTGATTTAAGTTTGGTTTAAATTTGGATTTGTTGAAGTTCAATAGAGTCTGCTCCATATAGTACAGATTAAGATTCTTAGAATTTGGGTTGAGTCTAACTCAACTTTACAAAACTGGCTTTTAGAGGGAGGGATATCTCCGATGAATTCAATTTCGCGCCTTATCACATCCAATGTGGGACTCTTAGTGCACACGCCTCATGCCTAGGATTGGGCATCTGGAGTGTGACCCGAGTAGCCCGACCGTGGGCTTCCCAACTAATCCTGGATAGGCTCTTATAACATCTTAAAATTTGGGTTGGGTCTAATTCAACCCCTACAAACCGATTTGTAGAGTGAGGGATGTCTCCCGCATATAATGTCATTTTCAGGCCTTATCTCAGTGTGGGACTTTTAAAACACCCCATCATGCCCAAGAGTAGACATCTGAAGCGTGACCCAAGTGGATTTTGGATAGGCTCTGATACCATCTTAAAATTTGGGTTGAGTCTAACTCAACTCCTACAAAACCGGCTTGTAGAGTGAGGGATGCCTCCCACATATAAACTCATTTTCAGACCTTATCCAATATGGGATTCCTAACAAAGATGAATTGGTAGGATTCTACCATTACATCAATGGGTTGTTTTAAGGAACGATGTACAAACAATCTTCTTGAAGTCACTCAATCTGGAAACTTAAATTTACTTGCAAGCAAACTAATGAATTTCTTGACATGATGAATGCATTTCAAGGGGATACTTACATGTTTTTCTGGTGCCTATGCATTTATGATTCTGATTACTTTGGTGATTGTGAATCTAATGAAATGTTTTTTATTTTTTTTATGTATAAAGCTTCTGGTGGGAAGCCTGTTTCTTTACAGAGATCAGCATCTTATCATTCGGTAAAAGTAGATCTCGCAGAGGAATCCAAGGAAATTTATGACTTGGAAACGTTGAAGCAGAATCCTGCAACAAAAGTCCATGTAAAATCAAATGAACAAGAAACTAGAAAATCTCCAATTGTGCCAAACATCCCTGATTCTAAGGACTCTGCTAAACCTGTAAAAGAAACCATCACTTTTTCAAAGACAAAACCCGGGATGTTACTTAAACCAGCTCATGTACGTAGAGCATCCACGGGCAGATTTGATGTTGATAAGTTTTCTGGTGTGAATTCTAGAACTTTTTGTGATACTGCAAGTAAATTGGACAGTGCAAAATTTCCTAAGTTTGAAAGTGATATTGGATCTAACGAAGTCAAAGAATCTTGTGAAGATAAACATCCTATCAAGAATGTCATAGACAAGTCAGACAAAACTGTATCCCCATACAAAATTTTCAACCTGGCAAAACGTAAGTTTTTCATGTTAAACCACTTGGCAGATTAAAAATGCAAGTAACCACTGATTATATTTCCTTATCCTATTCTTTTTATCTCTTTTATGTAGTCTACATTTCCTCTTATAGAATGGGTTCTCTCTCAGTCATATCATGTTTAGATTATTATTTGAAATCATTTCTTCCATAATAGCCAAGTTCTAATCATATTTTGTTTCTCATCCTTTCATTATAACACCATATATTTACACTAAGACCTTGCTAGTGAAATCTTTCAACTTACACGATGTTATCTAAGACTCTTAAAAAATAAGATCTTTTAGAGATGTGAACAAGTGTATATTCTGACAAGTAGCTTGTTTAGTAAAAGAGCTGGACGGCCAATGCATAAGTTCATTCAATCAGTGATTTGTTGCGTCTTTGACTTTTTGATTTGTTTCAGGTGTTGAGTCCTCTACTTGCAATGAAGAAATTACTCCAGTTAAATATGTCAATGGAGGTTTGTTTTTCTTTAAACATGTAGTTTTGAAATGTAGAGAGCCAAGGAAAACTGAACTTTTTTATATTCTATTATTGCAGTTGCTGTTGTACGAGGAAGAACCCGTTCTCTGGTTGAGAGATTTGAAAGAAGAGAAATAGTTCAAGTCAATGAAGATGAAATTAATACACCCCTTCCCACAATAAATGAAGCAGGGGTAAATATGCATAATGGAGATCAAACTAATTCATACCCCACTTTGGTATTTGAGAGGAAAGAAATAATTCCCTGCAACGAAGATCAAACTAGTGAAACTCCTTCTGTGGTATTTGAGAGGAAAGAAAAAATTCCCTGCAATGAAGATCAAACTAACGAATCCCCCTCCACGGCATTTGAGAGGAAAGAAAGAATTCCTCGCAATGAAGATCCAACTAATACATACCCCCCTATGGTATTTGAGAGGAAAGAAAAACTTCCCCGGGATGAAGATCAAGCTAATGAATCTCCCTCCTCGGTGTTTGAGAGGAAAGAAAAAATTCCCCGGGATGAAGTTCAAACTAATGCATCCCCCTCTACACTGTTTGAGATGAAAGAAAGAATTCCCCGCAGTGAAGTTCAAACTAATGCACCCCCCTCCGTGGTATTTGAGAGGAAAGATAGAATTCCCCGTACTGAAGTTCAAACAAATGCACCCCCGTCCACGGTGTTTGAGAGGAAAGAAAGAATCCCCCGTGATGAAGTTCAAACTAATGCATCCCCCTCTACGGTATTCGAGAGGAAAGAAAGAATTCCCCGCATTGAAGTTCAAACTAATGCATCCTCCTCTGTGGTGTTTGAGAGGAAAGAAAGAATTCTCCGCAATGAAGTTCAAGCTAATGCACTCCCCTCCTCGGTATTTGAGAGGAAAGAAAGAATTCCCCGTAGTGAAAGTCAAACTAATGCATCCCCCTCCATGGTGTTTGAGAGGAAAGAAAGAATTCCTCGCAGTGAAGTTCAAACTAATGCATCCCCCTCCACGGTATTTGAGAGGAAAGAAAGAATTCCCCGCAATGAAGTTCAAACTAATGCACCCCCATCCTTGGAGAGGAAAGAAAGAATTCCCCGCAATGTAGTTCAAACTAACGCATCACTCACCTTGGTATCTGAGAGGAAAGAAAGAATTTCCCGCAATGGAGTTCAAACTAACGCATCCCTTGCCATGGTATCTGAGAGGAAAGAAAGAATTCCCCGCAATGAAGATCGAAACAATTTTCCCTCCGTTCCGAACACACCATCTGACATTGATGAATCTCCTAGTCCTAACATACCGGTAAATTTTATCTCAACTTTCACTGTAGCTTGTACGTTTTAGTTAACTTTCACTTTAGCCTCTCAGGTCTATTCTCTTGAATCCTTGCATGAAACATCCTAGTGGGATTTAGATAATTGCTCAATTGTCTTGCTTTTCTTTTTTTATTTCTCTGAATTTCACTGTTTTTTCATCTATAATGTACAAAATAGAAAATGAAATATCAATTTGAGAGAATGCGAGAGATATGACACAATCATGTTCTCTCATTTTCACAAATTTTTGCTTTGGGTTCAACTAGTCATGTTTATTCCGTTACATTATTTTTTCAGAAAGTTGAACCTCAAGTTTCTCAAAGGGATTCAAGCACTCCAAATGAAATGGCAATAATTGAAGGTCTGATGGAAACTCATGATGCAACATTAAGTAATCTCCGTTCACGCTTGACAAAATTACAGGTAATTTTAGCAAGTCTTTAATATTAATATTTTTTCATTTGCACGTCTTTTTTAATTAATATACTCAAATTGTTTCAGCCTCTATTGTTCTTGGCCATGGAACTTGCTGTGTTGTGTTTTGCTATAAGCTGATGTGTAACTATTATTATTTTCTCTTTGACAACACTAAAAGAGAAAAAAATGATAGAAATTGAAACTGTTTGCAATTAATATCACTTACTGGTTAGTGATTGTAATGTGGATTTGTAGGTGGTTCGACATTTTTGGGAACGCAATGATATCAAAGGTGCTATCAATGCTTTGAGAAAGCTGCCAGATCAATCTGTGAGTATTTCTTGAAGTTGTATTTGTTGTGTGCCACTTGTTGGCTTGTTTTTGTTCTGTATCAGTGCTTTCTTTAATAACTAGAAATTAATGGCTTTCTTATTGAATATAGTCTTGAAAATAATTTTATCTTGATGCAGGTTCAAGCAGATGTTATTAGTGTCCTTATGGAAAAGATGGAGATTCTTACATTAGATTTACTTGCTTCCTTACTTCCTGTGCTCACCGGCTTGCTGGATAGCAAGACAGAAAGGTAATTTTTCATTAATACGATGACTTTGAAAATCATGATAGGAATTGAATGCGGGAACTGTTTTACGTCAACAGTGTTGATGACATACAAACATTCATGCAATCACATGCATATAATATTCAATCAGATGCAGATGAATATTTCACAAATAATTATTATAATTACATAATTGTTATTTGTGGTTTTAATAAAATAAAAATGTGAAGGCCACCATTGTAAAAAAGAAAACAGAGTTGTGCTTGCGAGTCCATTTACTCTATTCTTACTGTGCAGACATGTAAAGGTGTCACTGGATATGTTGTTGAAGTTTGTGGCAGTCTTTGGTTCAACAATAACTGCAACCATTTCAGCACCTCCCTCTGTTGGGGTTGATCTGCATCGGGAGCAAAGGTGCGCCCCATTTTCACTTAATTTCATCTTTCTCTATCTTATGTAGTTTATTTATATGTCAACAAATCTAACTTGTTTGAGATCTTGAGGACAGGAGGGAATGCTGCAACGAGTGCTTTATGGAACTACAAAAAGTCCAAACAATTCTTCCAATGCTGATACGGTAATTTTGTAGTCTTTGGTGTTGCCAAGTAATATGTACATAAAATCATATATTTGCATTTCCTTTCATGTCTCTTGTATAACTTTCCTATGATTTTCTTACGCGTCAATGAGTTTTATGAAACAAAGTATTACATCCATCCCATCAAGGGACTCATTCTTTCTTGCCTCTTATCTTCTTTTGGTTAATTCAACAACTTATTTGGCCTGTGAATGAGTTGAGTAAAATGATGCTTAGTAATTCTTCAAACAAAATTTTACTTCCCTTACGTGTTGATACAGAGATTGATATTTAGCTTCTATTTTTTCTCTTGATTATTTGATGCAGGAGGGGTGGTATATTGGCTAAATCTTCCATGGAACTAAATCTTGTTCTTCAACGATCATAACAGAAGGATGTTTATATGATGACCATTCAATTTGTGAAGGAGCAACTTGCTTTCATGTCAGATTGTTATTATCGTAGCGTATAACCTACAATTTTGTCTTGGTGATTTTCTCTGTTAGTTGTTGTCGTCATCGGCTTTGTTGATGGAATGAAACATTTATGAGAGTTGAATGAGTTCTTTTGAAGGTGGAATCAGTCATCCAAGGATCTTTGTCTTCAACAATTCTGAAGGCTTGCGGTCCTAACTTCAATTCACTGATCAATGGTTATTGTTTGTATGTAAATCTTGTTTTCCTTCAATTTGTTGTTACTTCTTGTTATTAGTGGTAGTGATACTGATCCCTATATATTGCCTTACTCCAATTGGGGACTTGGCTTTCAACAAATATATTAGATGTATGTAGTAGCTTTGCTTATTTCAATGTATATCTCATATTTTGTTCAATGAAATGGATTTTTGAATTTTTTTTTTTGTTTAAACTACTCTATGTGTTATGATTATTTTTTATTTACATAAATGTGGGGTTACTTTTTTGATATTTTTTTTAATTTATGGGTTCGAACCCACGACCCAGCATATCAAATGTCTTTGCAGTCTTTTTCCATCTGAGATATACGTCTGAGACTCGGTTATGCATTTTTAAACAAATAATTATGTTTTCAAATCTAGGTTTGAATAATCTCGTTTTCATCAAAATTTAAAGAGGTTTGAATTAACAATGTGAATGTAACAAAAAAAAAATAACTATATCAATTAGTATCTCAAACTAGTGAGAACTATATATTGTGTTTCATAACCCATCTGGACTTTGGTTAATCTTAGTGCAATTTGTAATACAAGTGTGTTTGACCTAACTTTTCTTATGCATATTAGTTTCGGAAATTAAGCTAAAACTATTTAGCAATTTTTTAACTTAAAATTTATTTTTGGTTTGAAAAAGTTAAAGATGTTTGAAAACATATTCTAGAAAAGCTCTACTTTTATTACAAACCAACGCATACTTACTAATGAAATATTTAAAGTACATAATGTTTTGCAGTATAAATAAATTACATGAATTAACATATTAAATTTTTATAGTATGGATAAATTTCATAAATTAACATAATAAATAATTTTTTTTATGTCTTCTACCAGCACCTTTATTTCTGTTTTAATATCATTTTAAGTAAAAAAGAAAGAAGAAGAGAAGTAAAAAACTAAAGCCCTATGAAATGAAACAAACAAACTCTAACTAACATTTATTGGAAGAATCTGGTGTTAGTAGTGAGAAAAGCATGTTTGGTTTTTGTAAGTAAGTACCACTAACTTGGAGTTGGTTGGATAAGTATGAGTCTACGTAGTTCCCTAAGAATTGCGTGAGTTGCAAAAGCCAATCAAAAGAACTTTTGTTTACATTTGATAGTGATAGCCAATTCATTTTATTTCTTGGTCAAGATTGCTTTTAGTGTTGTTTTCATTAGGAAAAGAAAATGACACAATATGATACTTACTGCTTAGGCTAAAATCCTATACGGATGCTGCTAAATATGTGAGGCCACGTAACACATGAGTACGTGACATTGTGGCATGGGATGTGGCACCTAAAATAAAGTCACATCCTAACATTTGTGTAGCCTAATGTTTGGTTTGTTTTATGCGGCGATTAGATATTGTAATAAAGATTGATTCAACTTATAAGAAGTTAATTCATATTAAGAGAATGAGATCAACTTTTAATATGAACCGCATACTTATTTAGTCTTCAGTAAACAATTTGTAAGTATTTTTATTGGTGTTATTTAAGTCTTTTCGCATATCTTTGTTATGATGAATCCGCCTTTAGAATCCAACTCATTTAAAGTTTTACATTTTATAAAAAAATATATCTATAATTTAAAAATAGGATATTTATATAAAAAGATATTTTCATCCGTCAAAAACATATTTAATTTAAAAAAAGGTCATTCCAATTTCATGTAGTTGCTTGGAAATAGCCTCTCTTCACTCAAATACCAAAAACTATCTCTATACTTCACTTTTTAGGAAAAATTCTCAAGTCAACTCCAAGCTCTCTTGGAAATCTGTGATTACAATATTTTGAATCAAACATTGCTTTCAGTGATTTAAACAATATAAAATTTTAATTAACTTTTTTTAATTGAAGATTTTAATTAACTTTAGAAGTATTAATAAATTGATGTAGATATATACTATATTTTTTTCCTTCAAAAAATGATACTATATATTTCTTATAATAGAAAGATATGATAATATTTTATTTGATTCAAAAAATAAAATATTTATAAATATTTTTTTAAGGGGTTATATAATATATTTTTTTATTGAATTCTCTTTTCTAGAATGTTGCTGAGATTACAGTGCCCAACTTTTGGTTTAGTTGATGCATTCTTGCGTAAAAAAATATATATATAGTTGTGTAAAGCCTCTTTATTCGTGCTTCCAACTTTTGGTTATGATTTTTTTTTTTGGAAACTAACCTAAAAAAATATATCATAGTATGATTTGGAGTAAAAATCCACATCTAATGTCACAATCATTTCCTCTGGACTTCATTCTCAGAAACGCCACTCCATGAAAACTAGATCAAAATTTGGAATTGTTCATCTTCCACTAACATCCTTGACATTATTGTATTTCACTATTAGGTGATTCAAAATTGAACATCAACAATTCCTTAACAACCCCTTGAATTTGAGAATTTCAATCCTTCACTTGTTTTAAAACTCGATAAACTCTATAGGACTTAAAATAAGTATTGAATCAGTGCATCTTTGTCCATATTTATGTTTATAATAATCATTGTTACTAGCATCTCTAAAGCATTGAATTCAACAATTGTATACTAAACTTACCTAAAAAAAAAAAAACAATTGTATACTAAACTTAACTCTACTTTTTTATTTAAAGAATCATTGTTATTATGTGGATATCTTTTGGATTATCTACTTGTCTCAATTAAAATACATCCAGGGTCTCTTAACTAGGTAAAATACCAATAATGTCCATGATCCCAAACATTTTTGCGTTCCATATTTGGTGCTTTCTAGTATGCTACAATATATCCGCAGGAATTGAAATCTCCTATGCAATGAACAAGGTCTTTCTGTTGTTTTTGCAATTGTTCTGTCTTAAAATTGTTGGTTTTGGATTTCTAAATAGTTTGTATTTGGATTTCCACGTTTATTTTCAAAAAGAATTTTCATCTATCGAAGTTGTCATTACATTACTTGATTGAAAGGGTTCTCCACGATTTATGGAAAGTATATATTTATATGCTTTCCATATTTTTATTTCTCATTAGGTTGAATCACAATTAGGTTGCTCTCTTTAAGATGTTTAAGGGCATTGTTCAAAAATTATGCAAGGCAGATTATCAACCAATCCAGGATAAAATAAATTCAGCTACAATTGTCAACTACTGCACTGTAAGAAACCGTTCGAGAATTACACATCAAATATGATACTAAAGTCACTCATGTTTTAATATTGAAACCAATCAATTATGGTGCTATAGCCACTCAAATATCTACTATGATATTGTGACCATTCAAATATGGTGTTACCACCATTCTAACTTCTTCAAGGTTGAAGAAGAATATATTTTTAAGATCATTCTTATTATACCGAAAAAGGGACTATGATCTTAAAATATTATTTATTCCGAAAGGAAAACTATGCTCTTAAGACTTAAATCCGAAGGGGCATCAAGAAAGGGCCTTAAGAATAAGAACATTCTTAATTCCGAAGAAACATAAATGAGAAGATGAAGAGAAGAAAGACTCATCAACACAAGTTAAAAGGAAGAGAGAAGAAAAAGATTCAAATTTTTAGAATACTTTTCGGTGTGTGGAGTGCAACATGTGAGCTCTCTATTTATAGAGAAAATTTAAAACTAATATGTGAGAATCTTTGGAAGCAAGTAAATCAAATATTATTTCGAGAGTAAATCACATATTAGATCTAATATAAAAACATCCTAAATTGAGTACCAAGATACATCATATTGAGTACAAAAGTATATTTCAGATTGTGCACCAAAAATATATTAGACAGCATACTAAAATATTTCAGATTGCATTCTGAAATATACTAGAGTGCGTTCCAAAGTATTTTAATAAAACTTAAGGAGTAAGAATTTTTTTTCTAATAATGATTAAATTAATGACTTAATTTTTTTTTTTGAAAGAAAATTAATTACTTAATTTAGCAATTCCAAATAATAAAATATATAAATATATATTTTTTCGCTAGTGCTTATTTCGTTCACATTATTATGTATCCCTGTTAGAGATACACTCCCGACTATATAAACACTACTAATGTGTGTGATCTATCCAATGTGAGACTTCCATTTTTTTTTTCAATTCAAAATACACTAGTTCAAACCAATATGAGAATTTGTGTTTAGTCTTTTAACTCTATTTCCACACATGTTCCAACAATTACCCACTTGAAAAAATGGTTTCAAAAATAACGTTATAGATGTTTCTATAAGGTTTCTAATAAACAAAGGTATCACCTAGAACTTGAACCTCTGCATAAGGAGTAATTTCGATTAACAAGAGTTGCTTATAACATTGAACTCTAGCTTAGACATACAACCTGCACACAACCCTTTCCTAAGGTGTATTCTAAAAGCCCATGCATTTATGACCATGCACATTTATCCCAGTTTGATGAACGATCTAGGTATTCTGCCTAAAATTCTCATAGAAACCGACCTCAGTTCCACGTTCGTATAGGTGAATCTATCAAGAGTACTCATGTAGCTATGTACTCCGCTTCACATATAGGATATATCTCATTAAGAGCTTCTATTATCTCATCCTTCTGTCGCTACGGGAATTATGCTTCTCCAGTTTTATCATAGCATGTTATATCACTCATGATTTGTTATTACTCATTAAACCTATTTTTCTGGGATCTCCAGTCATTTAGGTCGGGTTACCATCACTCGTGGTCTTTAGGCATTAGTCCAATCCTATCATATGTGTTTAGGACTTTCTTCTTGCTAATCATTTCGTCAAAAAATTGCTAATTTATCATGAGTATGTACATACATGATTTACTTTAACTGTTCTTTTAGAGAGTAACTAACTCTTTAGTTGTTATTTGTAATAGTTGTAGTACTATCACAGAGAGTTAACACGGTTGGCAACAGTTTTTCCCACGAGGGAATCTCAACCAACAAGAATCATTTTCCTGAAGATCTTCTCAACATACTGATATTGCTCCAAAAAATTCTCTTTTCTAATCTAGTAATCTTGATACCAAGAATTACTTCAACTTCACATAGGTATTTCTTATCAATGTTATTGATAAACAATGATTTCACATGATTTAGAGCATGAATCTTTGAACCAAGGCGAGCCTTGTATTCATCAATCGAACCATCATGTTTTAGTTCCTTTTTCCAAAATTGAAATACAACCGATTGGTTTGCAACAAGGAGACAATTCAACTAAGTGTCATGTTTTGTTAGACCGCAAAAAACCCATTTCATTGTTCTTCAACATCCAATGAGGATATAACTTCTTTAAGACTTAATGGATCATCTTTTAATGTATAAACCATATAACCAAATCCATACTCTTTAACAAATATTGTTTTCTTACCTCTTCAAAGTCCTATAACATCTCGTATGATGTTTTCATAATTATTTCTGATTAGTGAAATGTGATCGGATGTAATGCCCCCACTAGTTCTTAATATAAAAGCATAATTTATTTTGCTCCCACTGTTCATTAATTTTTAGGGGTATTTATTTTCATAGAAATCGATGTTGTTTGATTCTATGATCACTTTAAAATTTAGGTCATAAAACGCACCACCTTCGTCCCTAATTATAGGGTCCTTTTGTGAAAAACACGGGAATTAAGAAGGTTGATTATTGAATTAATTTTGTCGACAATTGTTATTGTTTTACATGTTTACCTTTTATGAAAGAGAATTAGTTGGTGTTTTTCATAGAGTATTTATTATATATTTTGGAAAAATATGCAACATAAATAGGGATATAGTGGTACAGAAATAATTAATGTACATTGAAATTTGAAAGGGGTCTTGTAAAAAGAGACAAAGAAAAATCACAAAAGGGTCTTATAATTAGGGACGGAGGTAGTATATGATTTTCTATGTATAGCATACCCAATGAATACATTTTCATAGGTTCTACATATATATTTTTTTGGTTGCCATGACATTGATACGAAGTTTCCACCGTTGTTTAGTGGTGATTATTCTCAATCGGGGAACCTGTGGGGCACATAAGGTGGGTTGTCCCCTCCCAATTGGATTTTTTCCATACACATGAGTCAGAAATCGAACCTTTAACCATATGCTTAAGGGGATCAAGTCCTTTAACGCTTGGATCAATTCACTGTTGGTACAATACATATGTTTCTATAAAACATGGAAATACCAGTAAAAAAAAATAAACAATGGAAGTCTAAATAAAAATAATACTAAAAATAACAATATGAGTAACGTTTCGAACCAACTTGAAACCTTTAAATCATAAGGGACTAACTTGAAACTTTTAAAACATAAGGGACCAACTTAAAACCTAAAATAAACATAAGGGACCAAACATGCAATTAAACCCTTAAAAATAATAGTCAGCTAACATAATTGGCAATATATTAATAAATTAAATTATATGTTTTTTTTATATAGAAATCATAATTAAAATGTGAACTAAAGTATAAGCAGTGGTAATTGTAAAATAAAAAATAAAAAAAAAGTTAAACTTTATTTGGTAGTGAGCTTTTGTTACAAAAGCCTTTTACAATGTATGTTGATTTTGTCTCTATATCTTTCGTAACCAATCATTCTTTTCCATCAAAATAATTGATTTTAATTATTCATCTAACACTTAAATACATTAAAGTCACTCAAAAAAAATAATCATCCAAACGTTTTTTTAATGGTGTATTGGTTAGGTAGTGCACCTATGAATCATTGTTACCCAATTCGATTCTTCTAGTGATTGTTTTAATTTTTTAAAATAAATATTTTATAGGTTGATCCATGCTTTGACCCTTCCGGTTCATCAACGCTCGCGGTTCAGTTGTTTTCACCCGTTCTTATCGGTTTTCACAAGTTTTAGTACGTATCCGATCCAATTGCCCAATCAGACTAGTTACTTCTTCGGTTCTCGATTCAACTAGTTGATTAGGTCCGGTATTTTTTCTCAAACAACAATCCTTTAAATAATTTCTATAAACATTTGTTGTCACTATTTTAAGCCCACTTATGTGCAATCTTAGAAAATTTGAATTATTTTTTGCAGTCATATTTTTTTTCACAATATTTAATACATTATAAAAATCTCACTTGCAAAAGCTTAGAATTTTTTTAACAAAATATGAATAAAATACGAATTTTTAAGTTTTTTCTACTAAAAAATTATATTTAATCCATCAAATGTAAAAAAATAAAATATAAAAAAATATAAACATATTTGTTAGAGAAATTCGTATAATATTCTAAACATGTTTTCAAAAACTAATTGAAAAATATGAAAGATATACATGAGTTGCTTTGAAAAACAAAAACAAAAAATATTGATAGAAAATATGTAAAGGGCTAATCAAAAGATGTTGAAAACCGAACCAACCCAATAGAACACCATAAACCAAACCAACTTAAATCATACATCGCAAAAATTGCATTTGATTTAGATGACCATTTTTATTTAAACCTATTTGTATATTCACGCCAATTTTTTATACTGTAGTTCATATAACTTCTAGTCTCAAAACCGAACCAAATGGTAGCCCAAACATATAAGCTAAGAAGCCCGGATACTTGATACGATATGGATACGATACTGATACGGGAAAATTTTGAAAATCAAGATACAATACAACCGAGATACTTTAATAAAAAAATTAAATTTAAACTACATATTAAAACCCAATATACAAACTATGGATTAAACAGTTCGCCTAAATGGTTTAAGGCGATTAGATGCAAGATGGAAGTTCGATTTCGTGCAAACTCATTTTTTTTCTTCAAAAAAAAAAACTATGGATTAAAACTGAAAAGGAAAGAAAAAAAAGAAAGCGTAAAACATATACCAAACAGACATAAAACAACAATAAGGCACATCAATGAAATTGCATTCACATGACAATCAACAATAACAACGTTCTCAAAACAACAAAAAGAGACAAAACATACCGTGAACAACAACACAATTATAAAGATTAATAATTTATACTATATATAAAGAAAATAACATGTTTTGACTCTTTTAAGCTGACTTTTTCTCTTTCAAAATTATCCTCAACGTTCAAAACAAATACACCATCCGTTCCTTTTTAAGTGTCTTTTTAGAAAATTAACACTAAAACAACGATGTATATTTTTGCACATTTTATTCCTATTATACCCTCATTTTAATCCACCAATAAATTCCTACTTTTGTGCAAACACTTTATCTTTCTAATAAATTTAATACGTTATCTTTCTCTCGTAACAAACAATTGTCAGTTATTATCTTTTTCGCCAACAAATTCTTATATAAAAATTATATTGATGAAACTTCTTCTTCTTCATCGCCATCTTGTTCTTGTTCTTGTATCTTGTCAAATGAGACTTCAACTATTGCTCTCTCATCACCTTTCATCAGCAATTCCAACGAGTTTTTCACTTTTTCTTCCTTTTGAACATTCATGGAGTTTTTTATTTTTCTCCTCCCAAATCTGTTCTTTTACTTTACACTTGAAATTTTTAACAGTTGCTACTCATCTTATTTATAGAATTTTAACTTTTCTTGAAACCATTGTTTCTAACACAATTTTGTTTAAATTTAAAGATAACAAGAAACAAACTTTGTTTAAAAAAAACATACTTTAGTTTTCCAAATAGATAGCATTAATTAGTTTTACTGAAAAAAATAGGTAATTGACAAAGGGTATAATTGACAAATCGTACCCTTAAAATACTAAAAAGACAGTTAAATAGGAACAAAAATTTCACCCTAAAAAGACACTTAAAAGGAACGGAGGGAGTAGCACATATAACAAATAGATAAGAGTAAATTCAAATATTAAAATAAAAGTGTAACAAACACAATATGATTATATGTATGTCCAATTTTTTTTCCTTTAAAAAGTGTAACAAACTAGATGTGTATGTCTATACTTACTTTTCATTATCACAATTATACCTTATACATTTAAACAACTTTTTCAACATTTAAACAACTTTTTTTCGTTCACATTGTTTTTTTAAAAAAGTTGTTATATTGTTAGTGTCATTAAAATGGATAATCACGATTAATTTGGTTTGTTATAATTTGAAACCAACAAACATTTTTATTTTTAGTTTTAATCAAACTCAAAATTTCATAAAAAAACACCGTTCATAATTTTTAAATGTTAGCACAATAAAGAGAGCGGAAAGACAATGACGTGAGTGTTCGTCTTTTCGCTAGTATTGATAACAAGGGAAGTGACAATTAGTTAATTACATATATGATATATAACAAAAAGAGAACACCCTTACTTAGTCAAATATGTATATCCTAAAAATAATAGAAACACCACGTATGCTGCACGTATCGGTTTTCCACCGCATATCCTCGATGATATCAGATACTTGTTTTTTTTATAAATAAAATTTAATCTCTGACTACTCTGCCGATATATATCAGAGCATATCTGATAGATATCGATACATGATACGTATCAGATATCGATCCATCATATATTTTGAAATATCTAAGCTTCAGAATCCTAAGCTAATAAACCCAAACATGAGAGAATGAACATACTTCATCCGTCCTAAAATGTAAGCAAAAATGAGTCAACATAAATAAATGTATTTAGTACAAATATTAAACAAAATACATCCAATTTATATTAACCTGTTTTTGCTTACATTTTAAGACGGAGGAAGTATAGAAAAGCTTACTGGAGGCTACTGATGATGAGACCACAGTATGTTCAAGTATTTTGTCCATAACTCTTCCCATTCCCAAAAAGGTTCCCAAATCTATAAAATCATAATCAAATCAAATTATTATTTAATTCAAGAATACTACCAAAAGTGCTGAAGGACAAAACCGTTCTTTCACATAAAATAAAATTCTTATATATACCACTCGTGAGAGAAAAACAGGAGATAGAGAGAGAAATAAAAAAGAACCCATAATTTGGAAAATACAATTGTCAATTAGTTCATCATCCCATTCATTGTTTTTTCCAATTTGCTTTTTGATTTTGATTTTCATGTTGTTATCGTTTTTTCTCGCTCTCCAAAACCTTACAAATAGAATCCCTCACCCCCTCTTCTCACGCTTACTCTCTTAACTAATTTTTACATTCTGTTTTTGTTTTTTCGACAACAAAAAAAACAACCTTATTTTTTTCGACAGCAAAAAAACAACCTCTTTAAAACCACCTTAAACCAACAAAAACCACCATTCCCGAAATTCTCGCCGGAAAATAGACATACCCACGTCAGAGAACCCGGTTTTCCGACACCGGTAAGCCTTATTTTTCTCTCTGTCTTTTCCGGTGACCGGAGAAGATGGTGGTTGATTTATTTTATGATTTTTTATATTTTTATTTCAAACAACATGGCGGCGTATGCTAACGTGTGCCGTGTGCGCATGTTATTATTTAATCAGGGACGTACACGTGGACGGTGATGGGTGGATGGGGGACATGGGAGGAGCTCCTCCTTGGTGGGGCGGTTATCCGCTACGGGACACGAGACTGGAACGTCGTCGCCGGTGAACTCCGACAACGCATTGATTGTCCTATCCCTTTTACCCCTGAGGTACTATTAATTAATTAAATTAATATAATCTGGATTTTATTTTATTGTCCTTTTTGTTTTTTCCCATAATTAAAAAGGTCTAAAAAGATTGCTTTCTCTTTTAAAATTCGTTAATTGTTAATTGTTTTGTTTATAGTGGTTATATTACCAATGTGTTTTCTACTTTTGTTTCATACCATCATCCTTCAAAAGAAAAAAAACGTTTGTTTCATACCGTCATACATTACCCAATATGTTTTTTGTGATATTTAATATTAAAATAATACATACTTTATCAATTTCCTACAAATTACGAATTAAAAATATACTAGTTATTTTGTATAAATTAGTCAAAAAAAAGTTATTTTGTATAAAATAAATAAATTATGAGATAGTGTACAAAATATTTTTTTATTAATGATTAATATTATGGTAAAGAGAACATAAAAGAATAGGAAAAAGAGAGGGTATTAAATAATAAAGTGTAATAAAGAAATAAAATATTAATGCTTTATTGTTGAATAGGAATTTTTTTGTTAAAATAAGATTCTAGTCAAGATTTTGCCGCATTCACACATTTGATCCATCTACGATCGTCGGATTAAGATCGAAAAATTAATGCAATTGTAAAATAAATAAATATATTGAGTTTGGATTTGAATCATCTTGGCCTGATCCAACGACCAAAAATATGCCAAATGCGTAAATACGCAAACCCTTGAGAGCATGGAACCCTATTCTAAATTTGTTTTGGCTAGAATAATATAAACTTTTGAGAGCATGGAACCTATTCTATATTTGTTTTGGCTAGAATAATATATATTGTGGGACGGAGTAGTAGTTATCTAAAAATTACAAGAATCATAACAAGGATTTTTTTAGATTATGAATCATTACAAGGATTGATGAGAATGATTTGTATTTGGTTTATTTAATTAACCGATTTGAGTAAACCATTAATCAAATTGATGAATGTCTTTGTAAACAATTCTTAAATTAGTTCTTGACTGATAATATTTTCAAGTGATCATTGTTTTTTCAAAAGTATTTCAATTAAGTCTCTTGTCTTATGATAAAAATCAAGATAAATCTAATTGAAAAACTTTTGACAGAGATTAATTTAAAATATTAATATCGTCAGACACTAATTTGAGAATAGTTTACATATGGATCAATTTAATAGTTTACTCAAAAATTTCCACCGTGTGTTTTTTCGGTTTTTCCTTGTAGTTTTGTTTATTTTTTAAGGGATTTTTTTTGGTAGTAGTTGATTTGGGTAATATGACAATTTACAACACCCAAAAAGGAGAAGATTAATTTTGTTTCATACTTTAACTTTTCTTTTTAGGGTTTAATGCCAAGTTAATGTAAAAAAAACTACAACCAGCAAATCACAACTAATTGTATGTAAGACTTTAGAAAATATATAGTAAAAGTTAAATATAGTTCTTTAGAAAATATATAAATAAAAGTTAAATATAGTTAATGATTTTAAGAGGATTGTTTTGCCATCACTGCTTGTTGTCCGCTTGCCTTATATTCAAGTGTAAATAATTTATTTCATATGTAAACAAAATATAATATATTATTAGTGAGAGGAGTTGAATTTCTTGAAGAAAAAAAATTCCTAAGCAAATTTTTTGAAGGAACATTCCTAAACAAATCTTAACACGTGCCTATGTATACGAATTAAATATTATTTTGAAGGAGTATAAGAATTAAATAGTACGTTTTTGAGAGGAAGAATTAAATATGTTCACTCAGAAAAAACTGAATCCTACTTATTTTAATCTGCCCGCAAAGTCCCGGAAGCTTCTGCGCAATTCTTGTATATTGAAGCGTTACAAAGTAAGTCAAAGACATGTTTTAAGGTAATAAAGGGGTATAAAAGGAAACCCACATGACCTTCAATTTTTTTTTTGGTTACTCATGACCTTCAATATAAATATAAAAAAAAATGATCAAAACCAAAATGAGATAGTTAAGAAAATAAACTATTCATACTATTATTTAGGTTTTTTTTAAATAATTCTGAGACGTACTTTAATTTTTTGACAATTTCTACGGTACACTCCAATATTCGAGTGTTCCGGTGCATTCAGTTTTTATTAAATTAATAGTTAAATGATTTGTTTTTTCTTTAAAGAAAAAAGAAAATATGTTCTATCACAAATTAAAATAATTAAATTTCACTTACCAAAAGTATTGGCGAAATAAAATTTAATTTGTCTAATTTGTTTTTTAGAGGATCTTTTTTTTAATTTTTTTTTGCTGATCAAAGAGGGTAAAGCCTAATTTTCTTGAATTTATTATTACTGATAATAGTGATTATTGATTTTTTTACGATATAATGTTAAAATTTAGTATATTTTTTATAAACAATGAAATGATATTTTCTCGTATAAATGGTATTTTTTAAAATATAAAAGTCAACAAATATTTTTTTTGTCAAGTGGCTAGAAATTCACCTTTTAAAGGTGAATAAGTGGTTCTCTGGGGTTCAAATCTCAGCATACTTTATGCAATATTTCTAGCAACTGAGTTAACCTCAAATTAACAACAAATAATGCTTTATTTTATAAAATAATCGTTAATTTATTAATTTACAAAACTTTCTATTTTTTTTAAAATAATCATACGTGAGTAGTCATTCTTTGAATCACTATGCCGTTTTCTTTGCTTAGAACTATTCCAATCAGTCCACTTACAGGTTAATAAAATTTATGAAAATGAATTATTTTTTTGAGAGATTATGAAAATGAATTAAGTATTATTCAAAAAACGTTAACAAATTTTTTTTTTGAAGGAAGTTAACAAAAATTTAATTAGACCGTTTAATGAGTCGTTATAATTCAAATATTGCAACCCCATGACAATAGTAAAATTCGGTGGACATTGTTGAGTAAAGATTAAAGTATTCAGATAAATTGTTTCATATCATGTTTCAGTCCGGTATTTGAGATATGATAAGTTAATCATGTCTTATAATTTTATTTTTTTTGAAAGATTACAATGTCTTATCTCTCTAGTTAAAATTTTTATCCTAATTCATACTAAATGAATATGTTTTTGTTCTTTTTTGATTATATAGGTATGTCCATGTATCCTTAATTATTATTATTATTATCGACTAAACTAAAAGCGATTTTAGAGTGACGATTCCGTGGACGCCATGTGTCATATACACTAATGTTGGCATCCACCTGGCAATTGTTATTCACAGGTGCTGACAATTTAGTTGAAATATGTCACAATGTCTAACACATGATCACTTGCACATGGTCAATTAGGTGCCACACTTCCTTTTGCTTTGTTTGTTCTAATGATAAATGATAATGCTCAACCTCTCTTTTTTAAAATTGGCAATCAGAAATGGCACATGGCTTAGATAAATCCTAGTAAGCATAGGATTAATTTTTTTTTTTTATTCAACAGGTAAATTTATGTCAATGGTTAAACCTTATGTGTTTTCTTGTCATTCCCAAAAACATATCAACTAAAAAAGAAAAGTAGAAAGAATAAATCAAAAAACAACTTAAGTTTTTGTTGTTGAAATTGAGCATGTTTTGTTGATGATGCATTTTATTTTGTTTCCTAGTTTTGGGGTAAGATATGACTTATATACTCAAATATGAAGTGTGTGATTATAACCTCACTTTTCTACAAAAATAATTGAAGGAAAGTTAGTTGGTGTCTGTTAATTAAAGTAGAGATATTACTTTTGTAGGTCTGTAAAGCTAAGTATGAAGACTTGCAACAACGGTATTCTGGGAGCACGTGAGTATATTTATTTATATTTTTGTTATAAACTTTTCCTAGTTACTTGTTAGTACATTTATATAAGCTTTTTTTTTTTTTTTTTTAATCAAAGTAGTTTAGTGGCTAGAAATCCACCCTTTGAGGTGAATAATTTGGGAATTTGAACTCTGACCCATGCATATCGCAACGTCTCTGCCAATTGAGCTATGCTCACAAAGACTATGAGATTTTACTCAACATTTATATATAAGCTTTATATTTAGTGGAATACCCTTTGAAAATTACATAGAAGTTGTATGTTATGTCTCATTGCATGATGGCAAAATTACAATGCCAGGGATTTTTTGTATGCGGAGCTTAGGAAAAGAAGAGTAGAAGAGCTGAAGAAAGCTATTGAGCGCTCTGGAGATTCTATTGGGTTAGTTTCATGGTTAACTTTCTCTTCAAGCTTAGTATTTGTGAGTTGACAATAAACATACGTGCTTATTCTTAATTAAATTCTACAACATGTCTCCATTTGTTCTAGTTTTGTTTTTCTTGCATGTTCTCCATTGGTGGACATGATAAAAATTAAGGAATATATTTTAGGATAATCTTTTATATTCTATTGCTATAATGTTGTAATCTTTTATCACTTTAATATATTTTATTAGCCGCGTCAAAACAATTATTTTTTTTATTAGCCAACTAATATATTTTGAATTTAACGGTGATGTACTGCCAGAGTGCCAGTGTAAGTTAGTTTTACACCGACTTCCAATGAAAACTCATCATATCGCCACATAAGCCTATTTTGTAACCGCTTTTCATACTTGATTTCCATTGGATGTCAATGTGAAACTAGTTTACACTTGCATGTCTCCTTTTCTCTTATATAAATTAATTTTGGCACTTATATATTTTTTATGTAACAATTTTTTAAAATTTTAATTCAATACTCATCTCTACATGGATATAGTTTATAATTCAACAGATTGAAGAGATCTAAAACACAGGTAATTGTAAACCAAACCCAAAAACCAGAACTGTGAACTCTAAACTAACACTTGTAAATCCTTTTACAGTGTATAGCGTGCGCTGTAAGGACATTTTGGGTCCGTTTCATCACGATAGGATAAGAGTTGAAAATGACATAAACATGATATCATTTTATCATTTGATGAACCGTATAATTCAACACATTCTTATCAAAATTATATAAAAGTGTGATTACTTGTATGTTTCAGGTCTCTTAAATCAAAGATTGAAGACCTCGAGGCTGAGAAGAATGAGGATAAAGATGATTGTGAAAATGGCTTAGAAAGTCCAGCTTCACATTTACCTTCGCAGAAATTGGAGAGAGTTAAATCTTCCACCAAGGAAATATCAAATGATGGCCTATCTGCCGGAAGTTTCACTCACGAAACGAGGACAAACTGGTCTCCTGAATCCCAGGTTTCAGCCGCATCTGCCGATAATAACGAGACTAAGCTTGAAGTTTTGCAACCTACTGAGCAGGCTAAAGTTTCGCAATCAAAGCTTGAAGACCTCGAGGCTGAGAAGAAAGAGAAAAAACATGATTGTGGAAATGGCTTAGAAAGTCCCGTATCACATGTACCTTCCCAGAAATTGGACAGAGTTAAATCTTCCACTAATGAAACATCAAAGGATGGCCTATCTGCTGGAAGTTTCACTCACAGAGCGAGGACAAACTGGTCTCCTGAATCCCAGGTTCCAGCGGCATCTGCCGATGATAATGAGACTAAGCCTGAAGTTTTGCAATCTACTGAGCAGGCTAATGTTTCACAATCAAAGCTTGAAGTCCTCAAGGCCGAGAAGAATGAGAAAAAAGATGATTGTGAAAATGGCTTAGAAAGTCCAGTATCACATTTACCATCCCAGAAATTGGTGAGAGTTAAAACTTCCACTAAAGAAACATCAAAGGATGGCCTATCTTCCGGAAGTTTCGCAAACGAAACGAGGACAAATTGGTCTCCTGAATCACAGGTTCCAGCTGCGTCTGCCGATGATAACGAGACTAAGCCTGAAGTTTCGCAATCTACTGAGCAGGATAAAGTTTCGCGATCAAAGCTTGAAGTCCTCAAGGATGAGAAGAATGAGAAAAAAGATGATTGTCAAAATGGCTTAGAAAGTCCAGTATCACATTTACCATCCCAGAAATTGGTGAGAGTTGAATCTTCCGCTAAAGAGACATCAAAGGAAGGATTATCTGTCGGGAGTTTCACACATGAAACAAGGACAAACTGGTCTCCTGAATCCCAGGTTCCAGCTGCATCTTCCGATGATAATGAAACTAAGCCAGAAGTTTCACAACCTACTGAGCACGCTAAAGTTTTGAATGGAGATAATTTGGAACTTACTTTATATGAAATACAAATAGGATGTCGTAAAAAACGGAGAGGGAAGAGAAAAAGGAAGGATTGTGGAAGCAATATTATGGAAGTGGCAAGTATAGAAGAAAGTGACTTATTAGATGCAGCTGATGTTGTGTTCCGGTGTAAAGAAAGTTCTACTAGTAATTGTGGTGAAGTTGCCAAATCATCTGCTGATGTAGACAATAAAAAAAGTAAGAACCCGAAAAAGCATAGCGCAGAAGATATGATTAAGATTTTAGATTCTATGTTTGAAACTGAAGGTGCATCTGCCTTCCGTCGAAGACTTGATGGTCAGGTATGTGTAATTAGAGTCTCATCTTGTTCATTTGTAGTTAGTTTCTTAGATGAAAAAAGATTTTGATTTTTACCTATGATGGTTACTTTGTTAGAAATAGTTGTTTGATGTTCTCTAAGGTGTGCTTGTTATGGTCAAAATACGAGGGTCCTTAAAAGAGGGGTAGGCGGATGATAAAATATGAATCAACATAATTGAGTATTCACATAATAAAATGAAAATGAAGTGATTAGCATACTATATTTGACCACCTCAAGTCCTATCAAATAATTTTGATCTTACCATGAGTAAAACATAGGTGAGATTCAATGTTTAAGACTAGTCTTCAAAGAAAATATTTTATGCTTTAACTACATATTAATATTTAGAACAAGTACTTTTAAGTTTTTTTTTCCACATAGGTCCTTTTTAAGTTCCATTACGTGTGCACCGTTACCCTTTTCAAACATTCCGTTACAAAAAATACATGTGTTTGTTATGTTAATGTGTCATGAACAGAGTTTATTCTACGTGTAGCCCTTTCTCATCTCCTAGGTGTAACTTTTACCCATTTTAGAATTAGGCTATATGACTTGAACAAATATTGCCCTCTGAGAATTTGTACATTGGGAGGTGAATACCTCTAGGGCTACACAATCAATGCCTCTTCTCTTTCGCATAATATTTGCACCAAACCGTTTAACCTACTTCTAAAATGGGCTAGAGGTACCCATAGAAGATGGAAAAGGCGTGCACATATGATAAGTGGCTAACTTTGTTCATGCCATGTTTGTAACATAACAGACACCTATGTATTTTTGTAATGAAATATGTGTGAAAAATGGTAACATGCACACATAATACATCTTAAAAGAGTTGTGGGACAAAAAAACCTTAAAGAGCTAACCAGGTACAGTTAAACAACTTAACAAGCTAAAGGACTAGAAGATGTATTATCAATAATAGTTATGAGAATTCTCCATTTCATTATTTAGTTTTGTTAAATACTATATAGGCTGTGAGGAAGAATGTATATAAATTTCACCGACCTTACTCTTGAACTTCTTTCTCGAAGAACTTACAAGCGAAAATAGGAACTTATCATTACTTCATAAAAACTGATCTCTTTTGTTTTTTTTCTTCTTTAAATCAATTTTCATCTGTCCTACCATTAGTCCATTTACCAAGCACACCATTAAGTTGCCAATGTTGAATTTGCATCTTTGCATTTTATTAATTTTGAAACTGTTCAGCAATGAAGATTATGAATACAAGGCACTATTCATTCATAGAATAACTAGTGCATTCCTATTTGACAACAGAAAAGAGGAAAGTACAAGAAAATGATCCAGCAGCACATGGACTTCGACACTATAAGGTTGAGAATTAGCAGCCGAACAATTGAATCAACCAGAGAACTATACCGAGACTTGCTGCTACTCACCAACAATGCCTTAGTCTTCTACTCGAAGATCACTCGCGAATATAAAACTGCTCTCCTTCTAAGAGGCATAGTTGCTAAAAAAATGAGGGAGAGTTTCAAGGGTAGTACTAATAGCAGCAACAAAGTCACTGAGCCTAGCGAGTCTACGAAATTACCAGTTCATCATAATCTTCATGTGAAACCAAGAAGTGTAAGACCAGGCAACAGAAAAATCATTGCAAAGGCTGTTGGTGGCGACAACTCTGCATCTTCACAAGGAGCTAAGAAGCCCATTAAAGCCGATTCTTCACCTTCTGTGGAATCCTTAAATGTCATGAAGAAAGCTTTTGGTAGACAGAAAAAAGCTGAACCTGTGACTTCAAGTCAAAAGACTGCAACACCAGTGAAAGGAAGGAAAAGAGTTGGAACAAAGTAGTGGTGATTTTAGGTTTAACCAATAGGTATGTTTTTTTTTGTACAAAGATTTTCCCCGTTTTGATTAGGTGTTTTTTGGTTTAGTTTATTGAAGGAGGAAGGTTCATGCAACCAACAAAATGAACTTGAGTTAGATGCAGGAGGGAAACTAACTGCAAAATATATGAGAAATAGTTCTGAAAAGTTATAGTTAACCAATATGGATAAGTTTATTATCAAGATTTTTTTTTTTTTTGCAAAGTGGTCACATGTTTTGTTTTTGCTAGCATCAAAGGGATTACACTTTGATGTAAATTGTAGGCAAGTTTTTTTTTAGCAATGGTTATGACTTCCTATCAACTAATTTAGTCTTATACTTTTGAAGCAAAAGTGAGATGGGAAGTGATTGATGAGCTTAGTAATTTCATTTTTTTTTTTATCAAAATTTTATGTTTGCGTATGTTTGGTGGAAAGTGTTACTAATAAACTTTTTTTTTTTACTCAAATGTTACTAATGAACCTAAAACAATGAAATAAAAAATGTATGAATTTTATGTGTATATATGATTAATCGAACGGTTGTTCTATATGAAAATCATAGCATATAAAAGAGTGGAAACTATTGTTTTTTGTAAACCAAAATAGATTCGTTGATAAAGTTTTCATAGACTACAAAATGTTGAAGGTAAATACAATTTTTCTCAGGATTTGTGTTCTTTTACCAAGAAATAATTTATAATTTATTTTAATAAAATCAAGGCAATGTAATACAATAATAGTACTACCGTTGAAATAGACCAATTTACCCGTTTGTCCCACGGGCAGGCTTCAGTTGTTTGTTGTGAATTCTGAATTCAAAACTTCACACAAATAAATTTAGATGTGTGGAGCAAAAGAAAGTAGCAACCAAAATCAAAGTAGCTTCAAGCTACAACAACCAAGTGTAAAGCAAAACAAAAACAAAAAAAGATAAAGAGAGTAGAGAAAATAAACACCCCAAGATTTGTTCAGCCAGTTTGACCAAACAATGATCTACTCGGAGGGGAATGAAATCTTCACTTTACTATCAATGAATTTCTCACAAATATATACAAAAGTGGTCACGACTAATTAGTTTCAATGAGTTCTCTAGAACAACCTAATTTTTACCTATTTTTCTATCTTTTTCCTTGGTCTAGAGACTTAATAATATTTACCCAGCTAAAGTTTACCATTGTTTCTCAACCTAAGAGTCTCACCCAAAGACCCTCAACTCTTAGCATATAAGTTCCATGAAAGTTTTCTTCTTTGGTTTCATGAGATTCCCTCAACAAATGGATTAAAAGTGCATTTTATAGCCGTAGATCACAAGAAAATCGCCTCACAGGTCGGCTCAAATCACCTCACAATCTCCAGCTGGTTGAGCACATCGCACTATGATCCTTCACTATCACCTCACTATCAGATTCCACACATTTTATAGGACTAATACCATATTTAACTCTTAAAAAAACACGAGAAATATATTTGTTCATTGTTTTAAATAATATGCTTTAAAATATTTTCGTCATTTAGTTTCTTTGATTGATAGACTACTTTTTGCCACTCCATTTTTTGTTTGCGAGCATGTGAAATCATCATAATTAAACTTTATCACACGATGCATGTGTTGTTTGAAAGAAAGAAAAAAAAATTGGTCAGGTAGCTTAGTGGCTAGAGTGTTGTTTGAAATTAAATCACATATGTGTGATTACACGTGATCAAAAGTCGATTCAGTATAGATAAAAAGGTTAAATAGGTTTTGTTCTTTATAAATATAGTCAATTTTAATTTTAGTGTTCATAAAAAAATTGATATGTTTTGATCTTTATAAAAAATTTCAGCATTTAGTTTTAGTCCATGTTAAATTAAAATTTATTTTTTAAATCAAAAGTGGGCAATTGGAGAATTGCCTCACAAAAATATATTAAAAGGAAAGATATACAAGGAGAAAGGCATCAAAACAAAACCCTCTCAAAAGATGGAAAATCTATATCTTGGCATATCAAGTTTGTTCCTACTTCCTACCAAAGTATATTCACTGATTTGAACTGGAACTGGCACAGTGTTCCAAAAAGTATAATTATCTATAGTTAGAGCTAGAATAGCCAAAGCATTTGCACAACTATTGTCTTCCCTGTAAACATGAGAAATAAAAACATTCATATTCTTACAAAGATCCAAACATTTTTCTAGTGGTTGCTTGTTTTCCAAGGCACCAAAGATTTCTTCTTTAATGCAAGCACCACTAACTGAGAATCAGATTCTATCCAAAGGTTCCTCCAACCTTGCTCAACAACAATTTATACGGCTTTCATGACAGCTGCAAGTTATGCTATAAAAGCAGTTTCATTTTCAAGTTTATGGGCAAAATAGGCTAAGAAATGAGCATTATTATCTATGAAAATGGGAGGATGCCAAAGAACCTCCTTGATAGGTGGAGCTTTGGAGGAATGAATATTAACCGTAAAAGCTTTGATGATTGAAAAGTCAGGCATAGAAGTATTTGTAGTTTTAGAGGTTTTGTTTCCACAAAGTGAAACATTAGCAATCAACATGGAAACTGCAGATTTCCAAGGGATGATTTTATCATTAAATCTAGCTTGATTCCTGGCATACAAGATAACATTGAAAAGATTAATCAAAGCAGCTATAATGATAAGTTGACACCGAGGGTTCCAAGATCAATGGCATAAGTTCCAGATGTCTTCCATAGTGGTGAATTGAATGTTAATATTGAGAATTGTTGCTAACCATGACCACAAATTGAAAGCAAATGAACAAGTGAAAAATATGTGAAAAGATGTCTCAGAGGGACAATTACATAGATTATAGACCATAAGTTTCTCATCAGTATGCATCTTGTTGTGCATCAACCTCCAAACGAGAAATGATTTTGATGGGGGAATATCAAGGCTCCAAATGCCCTTCGTCGAAGACAAAGAATTATAATGTTGAGATCAGAAATTATAGGATTTTTTAGAGCTAAATTACCGTCTGCAACATGCTTCCAATCCAGATGAGTTTGTCTTGACCCCCTTCAACTGGAATGATAACTTGCTAATTTCTCAAGTTCGGAAAAATCTGAGACAAACCTTCTAGAATTCTCCACTGAATCCCAACAATGAAATCATAAACTTTATGAGTAAGATAAGTGTGCATATGTTGTGGGATTTAAAGAGTGTTGGTTAAAGAATGTCCACATCAAGCATCTTGCCAGAAATTTATGTTGTCCACATTTCCAAGAAACCAGATAGTGTATTCCAATAATGTTGCATATTCAGGTTTTATTCCGCTCCGTATAGAGGAAAACATATGATGATTAATAGGCTTACAGTTTCTCAATACTCTATCTTTTATAGAATAACCCAAGATTCTTCAGAATTCATCAAGTCCTAATTTGAGATTCTGAGAAAACTCATAATCGTGACACCATTATGAGTGGCGTGACACGATTTTGTTGGCAGAACGTATGGTTCATGCTGAAGGCAAAATCGTGGCACGATTTGTACAGGCGTGACGCGATTGCTGGATAAGGTTGTCGTACCTTGGGTCGTACGCTTCAACCATGGCGCGATTTTTCATAGGCACAACGCAATTTTGTCTGTCACTATGTACTATTTAAATGTTTCAGCTCATTTTCAAAGGGAGGAGAGAGAACTTCAAGAGAAGAAAACTTGGGAAATCAAAGGAGGTAACTTTAGGGTTTAGGGACTTTGATTAGAGTTCTCTTGGGTTGGGAAACATTGTAAACACCTTGGGTAAGTGAAAATCATTGAGTGTCTTGTTCATTGGTTAGATTGAGAAAATGGGTAGAAGTTAGGGTTGTTCTTTGTGAGCTTGTTGAAGCTAACTTCTTGTAACCCATTTGTATCTCTTTGTAAGAACTCATTGATAGTGGATTGGAGAGATCAATGTCTCCCCCAGAGTAGGTTTAGTTGGACCGAACTGGGTGAACATTTCTTAGTGTGTTTTGTTTCTCTTCTCCCTTTATCTTTTGTTTGTGGTTTTGTGCTTTTCACGTTGATTCATAGATTAGATCTAGGTGCTGCTATTGTTGTTATTGCTTGTGTTTACTTTGACATTGGTTACTACTTTCCTTTGCTCCACACATCATCATTTGTATTGGTGTGAGATTTGAGTCCGAATTCACAACAATTGGCGCCTACCGTGGGGGCATAGGAGTGATTTGGTTTAGTGAGTACCATGAGTTCAAAGTGGGATATTTAGAAGTTCACCGGAAGTAACGCTTTTGGGTTATGGAAGGTGAAGATGCAAGCGGTGTTGATACAACAAAAGTGTGAGAAAGCTTTGAAGGGTGAATGTGTGTTACCGGTCACCATGTCACAAGCGAAGAAGACCGAGATGGTGGACAAGGCTAGGAGTGCCATTGTCTTGTGCCTTGGTGACAAAGTTTTGAGGGATGTCGCGAAGGAACCTATCGCGGCGTCGATGTGGTCAAAGTTGGAGTCGTTGTATATGACCAAGTATTTGGCTCATAGGCAATTCCTTAAGCAACAACTCTACTCATTCAAGACGGTGGAGTCAAAGACCGTGACAGAGCAATTGACGGAGTTCAACAAAATCCTTGATGATTTGGAGAACATTGAGGTGAAACTTGAGGACGAAGACAAATCAATACTCTTGTTGTGTGCTCCGAGATCATTTGAATCCTTCAAGGATACCATGCTCTATGGCAAAGAAGGCATTGTCACCTTGGAAGAAGTTCAAGCGGCTTTAAGAACCAAGGAGTTGACCAAGTCCAAGGACTTGAGAGCGGATGAAAACAGTGAAGGCCTTAGTGTTTCAAGAGGAAATGGTGGAGGTAGAAGTAACCGAGGAAGCTCAAAGAGCGGTAACAAGGAAAAGTATAAGTGCTTTAAGTGTCACAAGTTTGGTCACTTCAAGAGGGATTGTCCGGAGGACAACGAGAACTCCGCGCAAGTTGTGTCCGAGGAGTATGAGGATGCGGGTGCTTTAGTTGTGAGTTATTGGGAGGATGAGGAAGATGAGGTCTCTCACCTTGGTATTAATGCCTTGTAGAGCGGTTTTCTTCTGGAGAGACGTTAAACACTCAACATCAGCCTGGAGAGGCGGTGAGAAGAATACTCAAGGTTAGCCTGGAGAGGCGGTGTGAAGAATACTCGTGATCAACCTTTGAGGTGGAGTTGCAAGGTGGAAGCATAGTGTGTGTACGCATTTGAAAGTTGAGGTAGAGAAAACTCAACTTGAGGTGGAGTTGGTGACACCAAGAATGGTACGACTATGGAGGCCTTGTGTGTTTATGCTCTAGTTGTGAGCATGTGATCTTTAAGGAAGCGGGAGACGTTCCGTGGTTGAAGAGGGTTTGGTGTAGACTTGTGGAGCTACTTGGGGTAGTTGGATGCAAGAAAGAGAAAATGGGGATTGGTCGTTGATGGTTAAAGTGGCATCATCATCAATTTGAAGTCAAGGTGGAGAATTTTGTTTATGCCTTCAATTTGAGATTCTGAGAAAACTCATAATCGTGACACGATTATGAGTGGCGTGACACGATTTGTACAGGCGTGACGCGATTGCTAGATAAGGTTGTCGTACCTTGGGTCGTACGCTTCAACCGTGGCATGATTTTTCATAGGCATGGCGCAATTTTGTCTGTCACTGTGTACTATTTAAGTGTTTCAACTCATTTTTGATGGGGGGGGGGGGGGGGGGGGGAGCTTA
>Ga0228710_1001077_pt1 | contig 39456 bp, 8 predicted proteins | sample MedpolnodulmetaG_FD_177995 | JGI IMG/M metagenome (GOLD analysis project Ga0228710, IMG submission 177995) | Root nodule microbial communities from Medicago polymorpha collected in Santa Monica, California, United States - pink nodules | ecosystem: Host-associated > Plants > Roots > Nodule...
GCGGGTGGAGGGTTTGCATAAACTTTGGATTTAAGGAGTTAAATTACATTGAATTAAACAAGGATGTTCTTGAAAGTTTGAAAGACGGTAATTTGTTTATCACATTAAGATGATGTAATATGTCTAACACGATTATCTGATGAATATTTATCCTCCTTTCACGTGATGCCACACTTTTTTTTATAATACTTTTCTCTTTGCAAACCAAGCCACACACATTCACTTTTCTTTTCTTTTTCACTTTGGACCATCACATCCCATATACATCTATATAGACCATTATAAAGAGGCAACAAAAAACTTACTACCAGTTAATTATGAATACGATGAAAACACAAGAAAGGAGGTTTTGAATTATGTTGATCATTTTAAGCTTTTGCCTTTTAATAATGTTATGAAAGCTCTTTTATTCAAATATTTCTCAACAGGTTTTTCGAATACATATTGTTCTTTATCAAATGGTTTAACTATATTGAAAAACAAACTAGTTATAGTTAAGCCATAAAGATAGGAAAACAAACAACACGAATTTTTCATACAATTTCACATTCTTACTGAACGATACTTCTAGTCCCATCCGAAGAGAGATTTTGCTTCAATACCCTTGAGGGCTTAATCCACTGTAATTCACCAATTACAATCATCATAGTTTGTTATTCTTGCCTACCATATACTAGATTTTCTGCAAGGTGTTCAATTCCTAAGTTATTTTCTCCAAAGAACGATTAAATGCTTCATTTTGTCCATCTACTATAGGATGGTATGCAATGCTCATTCTCAACTTTGTACCGAACAATTTGAACAGTTTGCGCCAAATACTAATGAAAATAAAATCCATGTTAGAGACTAATCTTCTAGGTAGATGCTGGTTTATTGGCAAATGTACCAAAAATACCATCTAGTATGAAAAATTCGTCTCCACGTAGATTGTTTCAATCTCTACTTAGAAAATATCTTTTTTGATCAAAGCAGAAAAAATGAATATAAACTTCAGGAAAGGCCTGAACGTATTTACTAGGTTAATCTCAGGAAAATCCTAGCACTCCTGAATCTAAGAGGGTATTTCTTGTAGCTGAAGTTAACTTCTGAGATTAACCTATGTATCAAACTTTGTGTACTTGTCAAAAAAGTACGGTAAGGAAAACTAGGGTTTTCTCTCTATTCTAGGGTTTGTAAATGATGATCAAATGTTTTTGAATGTTCCAAAGGGCTCTATTCTAGGGTTTGCTTGTCTTTTAGCTTAGCGAGCAAGTAACAGGGGTAAATTAGTATTTTGGGCGGTTCCCGGAAGTAGTTAAGGGTGGCGCCCTACTGAAGACGCGCCCTGGGCTTCCACGATCCTTATGGAGGACGTTGGGTCCTTTGGTGCGGTCTAGGGGTCCTTCTGAAGGTCTCTGAGGAACCCAGGAATATTATGACGATCCACTTTGCATGTGATCTTTGGAGAAGCGCCTCTTGTTTCTTTCAATCCAAATTAGCCAAACTATATGCAACTTAACAAAAATCATTATTTGTCTGACCTGAGAACTCAGAAACATTTTGACAGATAAAGAGGAGATTGTTGCAGGAAGAGAGACCCAATGGTTGTTGGATACCTTTAGTCAGCCAAATCCAAATCAAATTAGTAACAGGACAATGAAGAAAGATATGCTCAGAACTTTCAGCATGTTTAATTTCTAGCATAAACAACAAACTGAGACAACTATACAACCCCTCTTTCTTAATTGATCATCATGTCAATGTCTTTACTTAGAACCCTCTTCTTTTATGATTAGAACTCTCTAATGTATTATCTAAGTTCGTAATCATCAAAGATTTTATAAACGTTAATTTCTAAAATCACAATCGAATAATATAACATGTCTAAAGATTTTTGAGTTAATTATATTTAAGGTCCCTACAAATAAGCGAGCTTTCAACATTGATCCCTATTTAAATTTTATTAAATTTTTCATCCCCAACGTTTTTTTCCGTTCGTAAGTTTGATCGTTGCCGTCAAACTGTGCTGACTAGGCTAACAGAATGCTGACCCAGACATGCCACATGGACATTTCAAGTGACATGGCTGCCACGTGGTAAATGGCATCATATGTTTTTGGTCCCTATAAAATTGAGATATTTTAAGTTTAATCCTTACTTAATTTTAATAGTGTTTTTAGTCCATATAAAAAAATTATGCACTCAGTTTTAGTCCCTACTAAATCTAAATTTGTTTAATTATGCTTAAACTTTTAATATTTTGAACAAATTTTGTTACAAATGTTAAGAACATTAAGAAAAGTTCATCTGCAAAAAAATTATCTCAAAATTTTATTTGTGCGTGCAGATTTTTGTTACTTTTATTTTGAACTTTTGTCTTTTAAAAAAATTCATATTTTTTATTTCATTTTAAAAAATTCTAAATTTTAGTAAACGAACATTTTGTAATGTTCTAAACTTGTATAAAAAAAATCGTTGGAAAATTTAAGAGTTTAAGGATAGTTACAAATTTTCCTAATTTTTGTCAAAGCCTATCACTCTCCTTCATTCCTTTTTATTCTTCCAGGTATAAAATATTTCACCCTACAAATATTTCTGGTCATTCCTTGAATTTGCCGGAAAAAAACAGATTTGTGTTACTGTTTCTCTTTGTTACTACTTCGTTCTCTTCAATCTTCTTCGCTCCCACTCTTTGTTTCCCAATCCAAACCTTGAAAATCGATTGGTTCCGCTTCTCTCTCGAAAAGGTTGTTGCTGAATTTTTCAATGGTGAAGATTGTTGAGTTTTTGTGTGTTGAAGTTGACGTATGATTAAGTTGTTCAAATTGATGTCTTAGATGAATTTGCAAGCGAAGGTTAGAAGAGCGTCGCCGGCGTGAACGAACGAGGTAGTGAAAAGAGTATATTAGCTACTCATGATATTAAGACAAGATATTAAACCCGAAGAAATTTCGACATCGTCGATGTCACCCCGTATTGCTTTCCCTTCTGCCTTCTCCGCTAAATCTCTCTATTTCATGTGCTTGTTGTTCTTCACTTTTGTGTCCCAGGTTTTCTTTTCTTTTATACTAGAAATACACTATCCTCCGCTAAATTATTGTGATATTACACTACCACCTCCTCTTGTTTAAAAACACACACCTCTCTCCCTTCATAGATAATAATGTAATATAATTAATTCTTTTTAAAAATTCTAATTAAATTTTCATCAAAATCATTTAGAAAATATTTTTATTACATTAATACCCTTTTACCTATTAATAAATTACAATCCCCTGTGATCTATAAATAATCCATTTATATTTGGCATTTGTATTTGTCCAATATGAGGCTGTTGTTGATTGTGTCATTTATCGCTTCAAATTACTTGAATCATAATGACACTAAAATATATATGTAAACTAGTATGAATTAATAAGATGGAATAACCCAATGATTGGCATATACTTGTGGGTTATACCTTGGATATCCAAAAACAGTTGTTTTCTTTGGCACATTTTTGAAATATGCTCATTAATTGGTTTATTCCTCATAGCCAATGGTCACAACTCAGTAAGCTTTTTTGGTCCATCCTCCCAATTCTTGCACTTTAAAGAAGTGGAAAACAGAAGCTGTGAATAAAATCAGAGTATTTTTTTTATCATATCTAAAGAGAGAATCAATATTGCTTTGAAAGAATAACTTCATTCTTGTAAAACAGTTGAAACATAGCACACTAAGGCTATGTTTGGATTGATGGAATGTGATGGTGTGGAATGGAATGGAGTGGGATGGAGTCATATCCGACTGTTTGGATTTGTAAAATTTTAATGGAGTGGAATGGAACATAATGGAATCCATTCCATCCTTTACCACCACTTCTTCTTATTTTACATTCCATCCAATTTGGGAGGTAAGCAATGGAATAGACTTTTTTAATTAAATAATTACAATTTCATCCCTATTTTTTATTTCATCAATTTCCACTATGTTCCATTCCGTTCCGCTCCATTATATTCCATCAATCCAAACAGAGCCTAAATGAGGCGACGCAAACAGTGAGGTGGAAATTTGATTCTTCCAATTTCAAACAAAGACACAAAAGAGAAGAAAATCTTGCTTAGTGTGCTTAAAGTGTTAGAACTTTTTTTATTACAACATCGGTATCAAATTTTGATTCATTGTGTCTCCTGTACTTTCTTAAGAAGGAATCTTAATGGGAAAACAAATTCAAGACTATATATGATATTTAGCTCCTTCGAGCATATGCCATTGTTCTGAAAAAAGGGCAAGTAGTAGCATTCAAGAGAAGTATATCCAAAGCATAAAACCCTCGAGAATTAGCCTATATAACTTGTTAGGAGTGTCATTTGATACTTGACAAACTAGACACATTAGAGAGAACAAGAGTGGGATATGGAGTGCTATATTTTAGTAAGCAAATCAGTCATAGGGCATGTCTCTATTGGCAGGTGATATTTCATTTGACTTAGAGGCTCTATAAATTCACTTGCCAAAGGAGAGCTGCCCTGTGAGTGTTTAGCTTAAACATTTGTCACATTTTTCCTTGTCATGCATTGGAACAGTTTAAAAAGGTAATTTAGACTTGTCTAGTCATTTATCAAGTTGTAACCCCCGTAGTACGGTTTAGAGCTATTGGTTTAATCTAAATTGTATTCCTATCTATGTAGTTTTGAAAGAGCATGATAAGATTGTGTTCTTTATTTGGTCAATAGTTCAAACCCGATTGACTCATGGTTGGAATGTTTTATACTTTCCCTGGTTAAATGTTACCTCTTCCAAATGTGTGTTTTGTAGAAATATAATATATACCCTTCCACACGTAAGGTGAGTGCCACGCCTATTGAGAGAAATTACCTTGATTTTCAAACGGAATGAAGCAATCCTGTACACCTTAAAAGTCTCAAATTGCTTAAGAATTGAAGTCAATGGTAGTTTATATATAACATCCACACTCCTTAACTCAACGAGACACCTTTCATGAAGGACAAAACCATGAAAGATTTACACTCAAAGCAGAAAAATATTTCAGAATGTGGTGTGGCATACTTGTGGTTGGAACGGAACACATAATCCAACATTTACCATTCGGTCAACAAGGTGAGTTGTCCAAACCTATCGAATGAAATTACTTCAATTTTCAAAGTAAAAGAAGCAATTCAAACATAGAATCTTAGAACTGAAGCAGCAAAAATAAAATAAAATAAAAAGATTGTTCACAAACTTTTCAACAACACTAGGTTAATTAATCTATCTAAATCTAGACAACTAACAGACAAAAGCCACGGGGTAATGTCCCTTCAAAACAAAGCTAGGCCCTTCCCAATGACCAAATTTGATGCTCATGCAGCAAAGTAATCTTCAGGGACATAAAATTTCAAACCATTTGCCTGCAACCATTGAAAATAAATAAACAAATTAGACATAAACCTGCAAAGATAAAATGAAAATTAACATATTAATGACATCAAAGGCCAGATATTATTCAGAAGTATAATTGCCGCTTAAGACAATAAGGAAATTGCTCTATGCACCCCGTGGATTGCTCAACGGACCTCTAAAATAAGCTTGATCGGGAGTTACAATATGAGAGTTACGATCCAATAGGGGATTTTGAGCAAACTGAGAGGCCCACAGAGCAATCACCAGACAATAATATCCACAATTGGATGAAATATACACCCATGAACTTAAATAGATGGAGAGAGATGGATAGAGACAAATGCGCTTGACTCAAAAAGAGAGAGAATTGTGCTCAAACTAATGCATTATTCATAATGTTATCAAATGCAGACCATGGTGGAAACAACCTGCCATTTTATGCCATAGTGGAACCATCCTTCAAAAACTGGCCATGATGGCTGTAAAAAATTCCACACACGAAATCCGCCATAGCCGATATTTGACAATGTTATTCATTTAAGAATGATTTAAGACTTACTGATGGGAACCAACTATTTCTTAAATGGTGCTCAAATCATAAGTTATTTCTTGGTCCTAAAATATTTTAACTACCTCTGCAAATTTAATATCAGCATCACTATGATCTGATTCTCTCCCAGCTGCATCACCGACATAAAAGGATCTACAACACAGAAAATGCATGTTTTAACATTTTAAACCCTTTGTGAATAAAATATCATGTTATTCTATATAAATTAGTTTAAATAAATTTAAGAAAAGAATCCAAAATATAGCATCAATTGAGCTATCAAGTAGAAAAACTAACTGATCCATATCGATGGTAATGCCGGAGTTGAAGTGTTTCTCCATAAGTTGCCACATCCCTGGTTTTGGTTTCCGAAAAGGATCATCTTCCTCTGTTCCAGCTTTGCCAGACTTACCCTTTTTTCCAGCTTTGCCTGACTTACCTGTCCCACAAGCTATAAAAACCTGTATGGATAAAAATTGGATACTCAGATCAGGTTCAAATACAGTTGTTACAATGAATGGCGACAACAAAAGTTGTTGAAATTAAGGCGGCTTTCCAGCATACTGGTACGAAGTTGACAGCTATGTTAAACCTAATCTATTTTAAGTGGTAACTGAAAAATAAGAACACAACTTTAAGATCAGAAACCTAATAGCTTTCAAATTTCCAAATAACCAAAAGAATTTGGACAAAATTGCTCCTGTGACCTTTAAGTTATTTTACTGTGCCAGATTGGTCCTTTATGTTTCTTTTTCCCATGTTGGTATTTTAGTTTCATGATGTTAACATCGCTGATCATTGAGTTTTCATTTAGGTTTGTTAAAAAAAACTTACATTGACCGGTACGATGTTGACTTGTCGATTAAGATACTTAGATGGAATGTGCAACTATGCATTCAATAAAAAAATAAAATCATATTTTTAATTAATTATATATTAAAAAAAACCAGATTGATGATTCGGCTTCTTCAAACCAGTAGTCCAGACTCTTCAAACTCAGAATGTGTAGTGGTAGAAAAATATATCTTTCTTCAAACATGATTTTATTTCAGCCATGTAATAGCATGAAGGAATGAAGCGGTTCTGAGAAGAGAACGCCATTGTTAAGTGGGAATCCTAAATCCAGGCAACAACAGAATTTCACCTCCTTGGAGAAAGTTGTATAAAATTTAGTTGGTCGATTATTCATTATCCTTCTTTTTCTCAGGTTGAATTTCACCTCTCTAGGGAAAGCTGATAACGAAAGTTCTCAACACTTGAAAGCTTTAGCTACTGATAGGTTGTGATCCAAATCTCTTTTCTAGTTTTTTATTTTTTTCCTTCAGTTTGCAATAATGATGACTCTGCAAATGAATGCCGAGTTAGAAGAGCCAGGAGCCATGCATTTTTACTTATTTTGTAGCATGAAAAGTGGTTAAATATTTTCAATTATGGGTTTGAAGAAACCCCTAATTATGGTTTAAAGAAATCCCAAATTATAGGTTTGAAGAATCCTAATCAATTTGTATTCATTTTTTTGTTCAATAAAAAATTAGTGAAAAATTATGGCTTTTATATGGAATGCCTTGTTAGACTTTCTCGTAAGCACTGCAATAGACAGCATCTTCATAGCGGCCACATAAGCTTTTATTTTAATGGACCAAAACGGAAACTCAAGAAAAGGTCAAGGACATTAACATCATGAATCGTAGGACCCATAAAAGGCTTATATGTTACAATAAAATAACTTAAACCTAGAATTTAAGATAAGTTTCGTAGGTGGAACTATACTATACTGCAAAAAGATGGTCCAGAAGCACGATAAAAGGTAACCAAGACAGGCGAAATATCATTGCATTCATAGTTTAATAGTTGAAAACAACATAAGCTACATTTGTATTACCAACAAACTCACCTGAATTGGGACCTTCACTTCCTCAATAAACTGATTTAGACGTCCAATTTTTGAGTCCACGGCTTTCTGTCTGCTGTTCTTCCAACGATCAATATTGGATTCGTTGGTGAAAATTACCTATAGTAGACAACAACAACCACAGTAGATAGCATACTACATCGTAAGTTTCATACTAGAAGCACCACTGTGCTAAATATGAAAGAGTATTAATTAAGTTTATATAAGGGGCAGAGGCCAAATGGGCCAGTCAACCTAGTGCAGAATTATGTTGTAATTGAATAAAACGAATAGGAGAAGGAATCGGAGGGTATTCGGTTGTTTTGACGTTTCTATGGGTGGTTGGGAGAGAAGGCAGGCTCTCTAACTCCTGTATTATGTGTAGCTTCTGTACCTTCCATTATTAATTACTCATTCTATTTTTGTATTCTGTCCTAGTGAAACAATGTTTTCTGGTTATTTTAATCAGTTAACCTGTAATTAACTCAGTAATTTCTATACACATAGATACCAGTTCTAACATAAATTTCTATAATCAGCCTAAATTGAATAATAAGCTTTATTTTACAGATAAAAGGGACACACCAGCTTGTAGCCATTGTTGTATAAGCTTTGCAGTTTATCAGGAATTGAGGGATACATGATAGACCAAGCATCTGGACCTACTCTGAAAGAAAAAGATAATTTTATCAAAAATCAGAAACTTTCGGCTGGATAATAATAACAATAATAATAATAATAATAATAATAATTCTTTCGAAAAAAAATAATAATAATAATAATAACAAATCAAAAGGGTGATATCAATAAAATACATCCATTCTAAAAATTTGTTTGTGCTAGCACCACGTAATCTTACCAGAAACCTTTAACACTTTCCATTTACACCCAAACCAATAGAATTAATGATCACGAAATTATGACTTCAAATGTAGACATACCTATTCACAGCAGTTTTTGCAAGACAGCCATCAAAATCAAATGCAGCAATTTTACTTGAATCTTCCAAGCCATCATCCTGCAAATTATCAAAGCATAAACAAGGGGGAACATGTAAACCATACATAAAAGTATGCAAATTTTATACGGTCCTCCATTTTATTTGAACAGTTTACACCCTTTCAGTACAACCATACTGAAAGTGCACACACACCAAGGCTACTACTCTCAAATTCTCACCCGTTCAAGAAAAATGACTGTCTGGAACGCCTTCCATTTAGGCAAAAGGGTAGCATCCTGGATCAATAAATAATAAATAATTTCATAGAAAGTGGAGTAAAATAAGTAAGGATTGGTCAGTACATCGAAGCTGTCAAGTAATCGATAAAGTAAAAAAGAAAAGAAAAAAAGACTTGCCTTGTATGTGCTCTTTACATCAGAAACTGAAAAGATGATATTAATCCCAGCTTTGACATCAGAGGTGGATAACTGCAAGCAATAAATATGAATAACAAAACAAATTAGGTTTTAGGGATAAAAATAATTACCAGTACGCCATTTGAAGGAGAAAACAAAAAATGGAAAATAACATAAACCAACAATACACGGATTCTGGTTTAACTGTACACATCTTTTCCAGATGGATTCGACTCATTTTAGTCTCTGACTGAAAGTCGCAGACATTGAAACGTTAGTCCCTAAATGTAACAAAACTAAAAAATCTTTCAAATTGAGTTACGTCCGTCAAGTTAGTCGCTACCGTCGGTCAAGTTACTTGACATCGTTGGTAGGGATGACATGGCATGTTAATTACTAATGAATTATATTGGCACCCACGTCACTGTCACCCTCCCCCTCTTCCTGTCTTACCGTGTTGGGTACTGCTATGCTGAGTGTTGGCGTGACCGCTTTGGCTATCTCCCTCGTATCTGCTTATCTTCATTATTCATTCTGACATTTCTCTCTAACATACACATCGTCGTCTCAAAACATCTATTGCTCTAATTCCATAGCTTATGACTCTGACATCCAAAGAATCTATTTTTATCTGCTTCATGCTTTACATTTCCTAGAATCACTAAGACCCACCCCTACCCCCAATGACAACTTTTGTTTACTGTGTTTTCTTCTTTCAAATTCCATGTTTTTCTGAGAACGAAAAATAGGCTATTTGCTGGTGTGAGGGTTTTTGTGAGATTTAAGCAATGATCGTTACTTTACTTTCTAAATATTTGCCCAACTTTAATAGAGCATGACATCAGATTTAGGAATGCAAAATGGGAACTGGTTTGGATTGCAATGATGGGAATTATGTATTGTATTGTCCTAGGTATTTTGATGACTCGGCGAAATGTTGAACCGCTAAGTTGAATTAGTATTACTATGATATCCACAAGTTACAGTACCAGAGGAAGGAGGGAGATAAAGGAAAGTGAACACTGGTTTTAGATAACATATTTCTGAGAGTCTACATGACACTGAACATGCTACATAAGAACTTCAAACGAAATTAGGTGGGATAATCAACATGGGACTAGAGAAATGTTTACTCTCAAATCATTGTTTCCAATCTTTGTAAGATCTTCACACTGGAGATCTGGGCTAAAATTTTAAAATACGCTCATCAGGATGCAGAAACCACCCAAACTCTCTGTCCCCAAGTTACAGAATATGTAATTCAAAAACTCTTTACCGGTGCATGTGCTTACTTTTCTTTTCTCTGAGTCCCCTTCTTCAGCATCTTGCTCTTCATTTTGAATGTCTTTCGTTGTTTTACTAGCCTGCCATAAAAGAAGTGTAACATACAACCAAATGCTCATTAGTGCAAGCAATAATATTCTCATCAGGGTGCAGAAATCACCCACCCATCTCTCCCCAAGCTACACAGTATGTAATTCAAAAACTCTTTACCGGTGCATGTGCTTACTTTTCTTTTCTTTGAATCCCTTGCTTCAGTATCTTGCTCTTCATTTTGTACGTCTTTTGTTGCTTTACAAGCCTGCCAGAAAAGAAGTGTAACATACAACCAACCAAATGCTCTTTAGTGCAAAGCAATAATCATGAAGAACAGAGAAAAAAGATCATCAGAAAACCGAACAACATAAACCAACATCTTTTGCAGATACATATATGGTTGAGAATATAAGTAAGACTTCCATATAATTACAAAAAAATAACATTCAAACACATTTCCTTTTCAATTTTAAAATGTTGTGACAGCATACCCAAGCATAAATGTAATGCTTTTTCAAGAAACATTTCAACTTCAGGTTCAAGGAAGATGTTTCCTTTACACACTTGGGATGGATTTAGTATTATACAAAATGTCTTCAAATTTTCCACGGATGCAGTTGAAGAGATTATGCAATTTTTTGTTGACCAATATGCCATTATAGACTATTTCGAGTGTCATTAGCTAGAGATCATTATCAAATTTTGATTTAAATACTATCTGATTCAGACTTTAATTTGTATCATATTCATTTCATTCTTGGTCCCACCTTCAAATGAGTGTCTTATAACCTAAGTTTTGTTTGGCTGTCTACTGTTTGTTGTCTTTGGCTTCATAGAAACAAGATCATTTTCAAGGATGGTATATCTGATGGGTTTGGTTTAATAAACCATATCAAACTGGCGCCTTGGAGTAGGTTTGTGACTTACAAGTTACATGGCAGGAAGGTTACATTATTGTTTTACTGAATGGTGCACTAATTCTCTAATGTGTATTAGAAGTGATGTTTGAACTAAGTTTTTGCATCGAATTGGAGTATCCCTTGCACTTTTCATAATAATATTCACGTTGCTTATAGAAAGAAAAGAAGAAAAAACAACTAAGTGGCACATTGCTTTCATATTGCACTGACTAAACTACTCATTTTCAAATTTGAGATGTGTGGATTAAAGGCATAAAATGCAGATATTAAATTTTGAGTCAGAGAAAATGGAGCTCTCACCTCTTCAGAGTTGTCCCCCTGTTCAGCAAATAACTTCGTGAGAGCCTCCTGGTCACCGCTCTGGAAATACATCAATAAATAAATGAAGGTCAAATATCTCGTGCGGTCCTTTAGGGTTTATGATAGAACATTATGGCATAATTTGATTCATGTAGCCGACCCTACTTAGTGGGATAAGGTCAAATATCTCTTGCGGTCCTTTAGGGTTTATGATAGAACATTATGATATAATTTGATTCACGTAGCCAACCCCACTTAGTGGGATAAGGCTTGGTTGTTGTTGTTTATCTCTTGCGGTCCTATAAGTTAGATTTTCGAACAAGTTAGTTATTTTAAAAAAAAATATTGTAATAAATTGGTCTTTTAAGTCATAGAATATTTACATTGTTATCCTTTTTTTCATTCAATTATGTTAAAAAGTGTTTACATGACCTCTTAACATTGAGGTGGTAGGTCCAAAAAGTGTTTATGACACCAAACATGATTACTTACGCATGTTTTCTTCATCTTGTTTTCGAATTCAAACCTAAACTTACATATAACTATTTCACCAACAACATATGAATCGATCTTGTTTCAAACTTAAACTAAATAATACACCTATGAACCCTAGCAATGAACACCACCTTGATGGATAGACTTGGATCAATCTTGAGTTGTTTTATAACATGCCCAATTCAGTTGGAAAGGTAATTCTCATTGGACCTACCAACTTATCACTTAACAACCACATAAACCGTTTTTAAACGAGTTTGATGAAAAGAGGGTAATAGTGCAGACATTTTATAACTTAAAACTAATTTGTTAAAAAACTTAAAGGACTAAGGCCTTGTTTGGATAAACAGCTTAATTTTCATTCATGATAAGCGCTTATATGTAAGCTATTTCCACAATAAGCAGCTTAAAATACATATTTTAGTCCTTTTAAGTTTAACGAAAATACTGGGTTAGTCCTGTAAGTTTTTCAAGTTTCAAATAAGTTCTTATTACCTTTTTAAGGACGTATTTGAAACTTAAAAAACAACAAATAGGTGCATGAAATTAATAACTTAAAGACCTATTTGAAACTTAAAAAAACTTAAAAAAAACCTATTTGAAACTTAAAAAACTTAATGCACTAATCAGGTATTTTTGTCATTTTTGTCAAAAGAGGTATATTGCCAAAGATAAAATGATGGAAAGCCCTTATATGTAAGTTATTTCTACAATAAAAGATACAATAAAGTTAGATTGTTTAAAAGTTATAATCAGTTGTCATAAGCTGTCTAGGAGAGCTTATGCGAATATCTTCAAAACAACTTATGAACATTTCAAACAGTCTCACAAGTGTTTACGCCAGTACATAAACTCAACTAAGTAAGTCACTTACAAAAAAAGATGATGAACAAAAATGTTTGAAAAGAAAAAGGAAATTACCTTCAACGACGAAAATCCAGTAATTTTATCAATTGAGGAGTGAGAGGGAGGTACAGTAAAGCAAGTGAGGTGGTGCCATTTAGTAACATCAAAGCCTCTCCTCTTGTCTCTTGTAACCAAACCCAATCTTAGGGTTTTAGATTGTATAGCTTCTGAGCATTTCTTGCATGTCGAACGGTTCGACTTCGCGTACTCCGCCACAACCGACGACTCGGACGTCGCCATTGTATGACGAGAGGCGTTCAGCAAAACTATTCTGGAATGAATAGGAATGAAAAATTTGATACAAGTTAACATAATTATGAAATTTGAGTTATAAGCTTTGATGAATGTGTAACGTTAACAAATAATGTTGCAAATTTTGGATTGAAAGTGTAAAGTAGAGAGCATAATTTATACCTTTGAAACTGAGAAACCTTGCAGATCAGATGGAAGGAACTGCGAGTGTGCTTTGACTGAAAACAAACGACTACTTTGGTTTTTGGGGTTTAAGAATGTGAAATTGAAAGAAATAATGTGGACGGTTAGATTAATCGAGTGGTGGAGGATGTCTTGACTGTGTAATGTATAATTTTTGTCACCGCAGGAAGTCTGTTCGTGGTATTGGAAACTATAAAAAATGATGGGTACGGCTAACTTATGCCCTTAAAGCATTTCCAATGGGATGTCCTTACTTAACAATGATCATTTCCGGTTAAGGACTCCTTATTGGAGAAAGAGAAAATGAGTCCACAATAAGGAACAAGTAACTATATAAGGACTCTCTCTCCTAGGCAATTAACGGGTCTCACGTTTAAAGGAAGTAATAAAAAATGTATTATGTGGTCTCACTTACAAAAAAAAGTAATATTTTAATAATTTGCATGAATTACATTTCAATAAACTATTTATACATTTGATTTATTAACTTGTGATGTTGCCATAACAGCACAAGTTAGCATTTCCCAAAAATTATTCATCCCATGACATTTCAATAATTTTTTGTTTATAAAATTGAGGGATGAGATCTTGTGAGCTTAACTTAAATGGTAAAGAAAAATACATTATAGTTTTTATGGATCGGAGTTCAAACATCAGACACTCACGTGATCGCTAAACTACTTGATAAAAAAAAGTGAAGGAATACATTTTATCAATTGGAGTTGTCTCAAATTTTCTCAATTGTTACATCTCCGCCATTGAGAATGAAAGAATTGTTACATCTATACCATAAAATATGGGAGAAAAAAATATAAAATTATAAAGAAAATATAATATTAAGTGTGTGATTAAGATGTAATAATTGAGATAATTATACATTTGAGAGAATTAATTCTCTAAATTTTGAATACATTTTTTTTTTACAACTAGAAAAATATCGAATTTATTAGAATGGAGGTCATTATGGAGGTTCGAACCCCAATAACTCTACTTGTGTGTGTGAGTTTATATATAATGACTTTATCATTTTCGTCTATCTCTAAAAAAATGTGAAAACTTTTTGTTTACAATGTTAAAAATTTGTTGTGTCAAATGTTGTGACTGAGGTTCAAACTCAGAGTCTTTTAATTGTGTATGTGATTTTTTAATCGTTGTTGTTATTTCGTCTATTTTCTTTTCTTTTTTTCTTTTTTTCACAAAATACTTTGTGTGTATTTAATTTAAACTTCATGTTGGAAATTCGATTTTTTATTAATTTATTGTGATTGTAATTCCTATCAATACATTTTTTATGGAACCACGTCTAGATTTTACTTGAATTTATGTCATTTTGGTTAGCTTCAAGGCCTTTCTATCTTGAGGGCTTCATGATAGAAGCATCACATTCTTATTATGTGTGGTTTTTCACCTATATATACATTACTCTTTAACGTGAAATTTCTTCAAAGCATGTGCATCTTCATTGTCTTAAGTGAATTTAGACTTTTGTTTTTTCTCTTCATCAACAATAAAACTCTCTTTCTCTTCTACATATACCACTTCTACCAAAATGATCTTACAAAAATCATTTGGGTTCTATATACACAATATATTTTCATATCTTTTAGACTCTGTTACAAAAAAAATAATAATCCTACATTTCTAGAATCTTAAAATTGAATATTAGTAAACATACCTTATTAGCAATACCCACAATAATTTATATCATTCCCTTGATTATCTCCTCCTACTTCATTATGTGTAACTTGAACTATCTCTCATCAAATTTGACTTTTGCATGCTTCAAACCCTATCGTTTTCTGCATGTTTTTCCTTTAGGTAATCTCAAATTGTTTTTGTTGTTTTTAGAGTCATGATTTTGGCCAAGACAATATGTGAGACACATGGAAAAAAACTTACCCAATATATAGATATAAACATATTTACTAAGTTAAATTGTTTAAATAATCTTTAAGTGTATTGAAAACATTGGAAAAAGAAATAAAATAGATTTAAAGTTTCGAAATTTGTTGTGTCTTTACATAGTGAAAAATCAAACATTGCATGTCACAAAGGGTATTACAGTAAATTATCAATTATTTTGTCTTGTGAATTAACATATCAAATAAGGTACGATTAAAAATTGCTAATCTTGTGCATCGACTGTAACAGCCCGATTTTCGCTAAAATTATTTTAATTATTTTATTATGTGTGTTTATACGCGCTTTTGTGTGATTAATTGTCTCTGTGTGTATTTTATTCGGGATTAGTGGATTTTTTGCCTAGAAGAGTATTTTGGTCATTTTTAAACTCAAGGGTATTTTGGTCATTTTTAGACTCAAGGATATTTTGGTCATTTGGTGAGCAAGGGTAATTTAGTCATTTTATTCAGAGGGTCATTTTTTGAGTTTTAAGTGGGAATGGTTATTTTTAATAAGTTACTAGTGAGTTGCGGTAATTATTTATAGACGGTAATTATTTCTTATTTTGACGGTTTAAGTGAGTAGTAACTTTGGTGAATTAGTTGGTAAGAATATTAAGCACATTAAGACAATTAGAGACCTAGCTCAATTATGTGGTGACTATATAAACACAACTCTTGTGAGAAAATTAGGTCTTTACACTCATTCACTTATTTCACAAAATATTTTGAGAGAGAAGTAGAGAGAGAAAGTGGATCAAGAGGATAGAAGAGGAAGCTAGAGAGAGAGTTTGGGGTTTGGAGAGCTAGGAGCAAAAGAGAAGCTTAAGCTAAAGGAATCAAGATGGTTTCTCTTCATCAATTAATTCATAATCTCTTATTTTCAATTATGAGTTTAAGTGCTTTTATGTTAATTGTGTTTTTGGTGAATTTTGATGATGGATTTTGTTCTCCTAATTCATGTGAATTTGTGAGTATGATAAACTTCATGAAATTGATATGATATATGCTTAAACTTCATAGTTGTTGTTGTTGATACATTGTTTTGATGAATTTTTATTAATTGAGTGTAAATCATGAATTGATGAGTGATTGTTGTTGAAACATGTCTGAATTCACTTCTTGAATATTTATTTATGTTTGTATGTTGATGGATTTGAATTGGTGTGGTTGTTTATAAAGTTTGAATGGAAAATGAGAAAATTGTGGTTTTTGGTGGAAAATGAACTAGGTGATGAATTTGAGGTGAATTAGTGTTATGATTCCAAGTTTGTTATTGTTTTGAATGCCTTTTGATGTTTATAAACTAATGTACAAGTTTTGGGGTCGAATTTGGGCTCAAGTGAATCAAAATTGGGTTTTTTGTGAAAATTTGGAGTGAGTTCCCGAGAGGAACCAAAATTCTGAGTTTGATGTGTGCTGTCAAACTCGTTGTAGCAAGTGATCACTTGCTATAGCGAGTTGCTCAATGCAGCAACTCATAATTTTGGCGTTCTGGGTACTTCGGGGCCGATCCGGACCGTCAAAATTAATTCTTTTGATGTACTTATTTGTATTTAAGCTTTCCAAACCTTTGGAAACATCAATTGAGTTAGATTGAACTTGGTTTTGTGAATTGTATCATAACTTTTTTAAAAATGTTCCAGTACATGAGATTTTTCGAAAACTCGTTTTCTCAAGGAAAAAGGGTGGGATTAGGGTTGTGTATTATAACCATGATTTTTAAAAATGTTTTGAAGGGTGAGTGTGAACTTTAACATGGTCTTACTTTGAAATTCTTTTGAAAAGTAATAAATGAGACGAACTTAGGTGAATTTTGGAAATAATCAGAATTGGCCTATGAAACATACATGTATATGCTACTGCACTCATATGTGAATTGTGTGTATACTTGGTTGAGGGATTTGAACTTAGTTACTTTGATTTTGGTGGAATAATCAGTAAATGCAAATTTTCATAAACTTAGACGAACCTTGACAAATTAATACTTAATGGTCGGATAACTTGTAGAAGACTTTGGATTCATCCTTATAAAGTAGAATAAGAATGAATTAATGTAGATTGAGTGTTTAATATGATGAATATCATAATATGGATATATGTCCGTCTTTAGGTGAAATGTGAATTTGAAACTTTATCGTTTCTTTAAGGTATTAAATGTTGATGATGATTAAGATGATGATTCTTTTAGGTGATTATAAAATGATGAATTAATGATGACTTGTTGATTGTATGGATGTAAGTATTTGATAATGCAAATTTTGGTGAATAACATAATTGGTGGTGATTATTATGTTAATGTCTATGTTAGTGACTTATGCATTGTCAAGTCCTTATTTGAAGTTCATGCATTCATAGTCATATTGATGTGATTTGAAGAATGTAATTGGTGGTGTTTATTACATAGCTTCTGCATAACATAATTGGTGGTGTTTATTATGTTGGTGAATTTATTAACGGTAAAATTATCTTCGGAATTCTATGGTACCACATGCATCTAGATGTCTAGAACATTGTATGCATATATTGATTGGTGAGTCGAGTTGTACTTGAATATGTGAATCGGTGTATATGTGCATTTGTTGAATTTTTTGTGATTGTTGTGAATACTTGAACAAGGTGAATGTATGCATTACTTGATTGTGCTTGTACGCTTGTTGGTTATGATGATATTGAGTTTAGTAATCATGTGAAATTTATTTATGTTATTTTATTTCATTTGATTATGTTTAATTATAAATTGTGAACTAACCCCCCGTGGTTGTTTAGTTGACCGCCTACCTTATTTGTGTGGATGGGTAGACGACGTGCATGAATAGTTTGTTTTAGCTTGGTGAGTTGCTGGAGGTTAACTTTGGAGCTACCTCGTTTTGCTTTTGGAGTCATTAGAGTCGGGCTATCATTTAGGGATGTCTGTCTGTTTATTTTATTATGAATTGTGGAGATTTTTATTCACTCAGTTTGTTGAGTTGAAACTTATATTTGGTGATGTAGTGTGATTTTGTGACATGGCTACTTGGATATATTTTATTTATCTGATGAGATCATAATATTATTCTGTTGTGATGTTTTGAGAAAATTATTTATGCATGTTGAACTTATTGAAGAAGTAACATCTAGATCCTTGAATGATTTATATTATTCGCGTAATTTATTCGCTTTAAGGATTTAGGGTGTTACATCGACTGCCAAACACGATGCATGACAAAAAGTTGTCCTGTCCTGTAACTCGGTCACTTGTTCAATACTGTTCTGTCCGGTATCCAACCTTTTACAAATCAAACGCACCCTTAATAAACATGTGTTTTGTAAACTCAGCAGAACACATCTACATTTTTCATTATCAGATCCCACCAAAAATTAAAACTTAAGGAACTTGATATAATAGATGTTGAATAATTTTTTTTTGCATGAAATCAAATGACATTTAAAAACTGAAATTTAAGATAAAAGAAATTAAACAAATGACAGTCAAAAACTAACAAAACAAATAATAATAATGTTGGGATTTCCGTGAGATTACATTTCGTTATATAATCACATTAGGTAAGAACAACCGCATAAGTGCGATTGACATCACATCTTCACTCAAAGTCTTAAGGTATTAGGTGCTTGAGTCATCTCACTTATATGTTTCTCAACATCTACTTATATGTTTCTCAATATATACTCTTACATACAATGTAGAATTTTAACTCACATTTGACACAATAACATGTCTTTATTAAGTGTCAAACTCTGTGTGTCTATGATCCACCACCTAAAACCACTTCCATTCCCCCACAATGTTGAACCAAGATATCATATATCCATTTTCTTTTATGGGAGAGCCAACACCGGTGTGGATCGACACATCGGAGAAAGAGTAACCACTCAAGTGAGAATGATACCACATTTTCATCCAAAATTTTAAGGCTTAAGTAGGTGAGTTTTGTAATAGCCCATTTTTTAATAGATTTATTTTATTATTTATTTATGTGTGTTTATATATGCTCGTATGTGATTAATTGTCTTTGGGTGCACTTTGATGGGTTTTCGTGTTAGAATGGTATTTTGGTCATTTTGTAAGCAAGGGTAAATTAGTAATTTCACTGTGGGAATTATTTTTAGTGTGTTGAGTGGGATTTATATTTTTACCAAGTTACTAGTCGGTGTGGTAATTAGTTAAGAGCCGATAACTTTTAATCGTAAGTGGGTAGAAACTTTATAATTGGTTAATGAGTGTTTTGAGCCCATTAAGACATAAAGGGTTAAGCCCACAGTGAGGAGCCTATTTAAACCTTTGTCATTGCAGAAAATTAGGTCACTTAGAATCATTTGTTCATTTTCACAAAACTTCTGAGAGAGGTAGAGAGAGAAAGAGCTATAGGAAGAGAAAAAGGGTTTTGAAGAGAGAAGAACTTGGAGAACAAGAAGATGGTAGAGATTCAAGGGATTGGAGTTAAAGTGAAGCATTAGCTTAGCTTTGTGAAGATTAGAGGTAAGGAGGCTATTATTCTCTCATAATCTTTGTATAATCTCTTTTCTACTTAAAACCCATAAGTGCTTATTTGTGAAAAATGATTGTTGTGAATTTAATTGGTGAAATTCGTGCTTATGCTTTGATGTAATGATTTGGTATGTGAATTTGATGATAATTAGGTTGTTCATGATGAAATTACATAATCAATTATATATATATATATATATATATATATGAGAGAGGATCCGTTGACACCAGGTGTAAGTCAAAAGACTTACACCAAATCTTAACCATTAAATTTATTTGATCATACGGTTAAAAACATCTCAACAAAGGAAACAATAAGAACACATCACACTGGATCACCAAAAAGACTTGCATCACTACCATTGCATAACTAGCTTGAATCACTATCAGTTTATTCCTGCCCAATCATCGATTCACAGCTATAAACATCATGGTCTTTGATTGAATATCTTTCTACTAGTTAAGCTACACATGATTCCACACTTGAAACTCATGTGACCTAATTCTCTGGTTTGTTTCAACGTTTTCCTTTTCTAAGAAAGTATAGATTTTCACAATTCCAATTGTTCCGTTCACAAGTGCAAAGTGACAATAAACACTCCCAAAGAAAGATTTAACCACCCTTCAATTTTTTAATTGAAATAAAATTGGGCCAATCTCTCTATAAATACTAATTCTAAGAAAAGGGAAACAATCGATGCATTTTTTTGTAAGAGTTCTTGATTTTGCCGTGAAAATATGTAGTATGCAAAGGATCCAATGTTTTAGAGCTTAATTGTTTTCTTGTCAGTGGCAGATTGGTGTGATGGGAAAAGTTAACCAGGGAAGAAGAAGATCTTACGATCAATTTAATTTTGTGATCCAGTGTGATGTATTCTTATTGTTTCTTTTATTGATATTCTTTAAACCATAAGATCAAATAAATTTAATGGTTGAGATTTGGTGTAAGTCTTTTGACTTACACCTGGTGTCAACGGATCCTGACTCTATATATATATATATAGACACACACACACACACACTTTGTGTGTTTACTCAAAATTGGTGGAGTATGATATTGTTGTTGATGGATTGTTGATGAATTCATGTTTAATTGATGATGTTGTTGTTATGAGATGTTGTTGTTGATGATTGAAACCTTGGGTAATCATAATCATAGAGAGGTGGTGTGAATTTGTGTGGTTTTTGAAAGTTTTACAAAAATGGGTCAAATGGTGATTTGTGATGAAATGATGTTTTGGTTCAAGTTTTATATGGATTTGAGTGTCTTTTTATGTCTATAAACGTTTGGACAAACATTGGGAACAAATTTGGGCATTGGGGATTCAAAATTGGAATTTTGGAGTGAAAATGGAATTTTACCCGAGAGCTAATTGTCTAAGCTCGCCATGGCGAGCAAACTGGTGGCCATGGCGAGTGAAGAATTGTCCAGCTCCCCATGGCGAGTGATTTGGTGGCCATGGCGAGTTGTTCAGTACAGCAACTCATGTTTTCGTTGTTTTAGGGTTTTTCAGGCCGATCCGAGTTTTCTAAAATGCTTTTTTCAACATGTTTGATCATTGTTTTTAACCTATTGGAACATCTTATGGATTGAGATTGACTTGATTTTGTGAATTGAACTTAACTTTTGAAAAATGTCCAAGAATGTCGATTTTCCGAAACTTGTTTTTCTTAAGGAAAAGGGGTGGGGTTGAAGTTATATACTGATTTTATGATTTCTAAAATTGGTTGTGATTAGTTTCATTGAGTTTTAACTTATTTTGCCTTGAAAATGGAATTCTTTTGCAAAAGTGATAAAGAGAGACGAATCTTGTGATTTTGATGATTTTGTCGTAGTTGGCCGGTGAAACGCACATGTATACTCTACTGCACTCATATATGATCTAAGAGTATACATAGTTGAGGCACTAGAGTTTGTTTACTTGATTTTGATTCAATTGTCTTAATTGTTTTAAAGTTGTAAAATGATAGACGAACTTTGTCGAAATCGATCTTTAAGGCCGAATACTTTGCAAATCTTTTGTGAATAGTTTTACATGCTTATAGGAAGATGTATGAATGATTGATATGTGTGGAATATGATGTTTATCATAGTGTTGTGGATTTTCTCCTTTACTTGAATTGTGAGAAATTGTATGGAGTTGTTGATTTGTAATGATGTTGATATTGTTGGTGAATGCATGTATGTTGATGGTGTTGTTGAGTTGTTGTTGAACATGTGTATGGTGTGTCATATGTTCATGCATTCATAGTTGTGAGATATTTATATCCAATTGAGGTGATTATGATGTGTTGTTGGCATCATGGGGTGACGGCCTAGACGTTGTTGGTGACGGTACCGCATGCATGTAGGAGTCGTGTCTAGGGATATAACATATATTGACATGTGTCCTATTTGTTTGATGCTTGATGTTTGATGTGATTGGTGGTTGCATAACTATGATGTTGTGAATTTATTGTGTTGAAGTTGAACTATCTCTCAATTTGAATTATTTGAAGTTATTATATATATACATATATATATATATATATATATATATATTTAATTATTTATGTTGATTATGATTGATGTGAAGCTAACCCCCCTGGTTTTGACCGCCTACCTCTTTGTATGAATGTGTAGACGTCGTACAGGAGTGATCTTTTAGTTGCTTGGTGAGTTGCTTGAGAATAGCGGGAACTTCCTCTGTTTACCTATTAGAGTCTTAGATTAGGCTCTGATTAGGGTGTTTGTCTTTACGTTGTTATGTTGGAATTATTCTGTTGTTGAGATTTTGCCCATATGTCGGGTTTTGGAGATTTTATTCTGTGTTGTATGACGATTTATGACATGTATACTTTTGGAGATGTAGTTTATATCTGCTGCGATTGTTGAGAAATTTATATATGCATGTTGTTTGGAATTTTGTTGAAGACGTAACATCTATTTCTTGAATATTTGTATTATTCGCGTGTTTTATCGCTTTAATAGAAATATGGCGTTATAAGTTTTTCCCTTATTTGTTGTTCAAACTACACTCTTTTATTCAATGCACGATTTTAAATGGCATTTGTCACAATATTATCTTTCTCAAGTATGATAAAATTCTAATTCATGGTGGACATGAATGTCTATACTAAGTATATATAAAGGAAAATATCAAACATTGATATAGATTTTTCTTTCAAATAATAGAAAATAATGACTAACAAAAAATAAATGCTTATTATCATTACACTAATGATAAATGTTTCAAGGAAGGCTCCATTTACTCATTTTTACTGTTTGGATGTGTGACATGTGACAAAAATGAAAATCAAAGCCTGGGATTAAAAAGGTTGGAAAAATCACTTGTTGAATCAAAAAAAGGCTACGCGTTTTTCTTGTCTGTCTCACACATGCCCCTTCTTCTTCCTTGACCGTTTCTTCCTCAATCGCCGGCTGCCGCCACCCCTTTCCGACCACAAATCAGGGGCGCTTTCCCCCTTATATTCCTCGTTAACTCGCCCACTCATCCTCAGACCCACAGGTTGCGATCTTCACCGCCGTCGCCGTTGTTTTAATCCTCCAAAGTTCTTGTTTAATCCTCATCTTAATCGATTTCAATCTATATTGGTTGTATCAATTTGAACTGACTTATACAAATATTATTTGGTTATTAAATCCATGTTGTATCAACAGTTGTTATATGAACATTATATTGCACCAGTCCCTGTTGTAATGATTCATAGTTAGTGAAAGAGCCAAAACCTGTGAAAAAGAAGGGGGAGGGAGTCGATGTTGCATAGACGGAAAGGGTAGCGGGGGCGGCGCTGGCGAGAGGGTGAGGGAGAAAGCAGGGAAATGGTGATGGTGAGAAGAAGAAGAAAGGTAGTAAGTGAAGAAAAGCCTGTTTCCTTTTTCTTATTCAACAAGTGATTTTTCCAACCCTTTTGATCCCAACCCCTAATTTTCATTTTTTCCACATGTCACACATCCAAACAGTGAAAAGGAGTAAATGGAGCCTTCCTAAATGGAGCAAAGACGGACTCAATATTTAGTTTATCGTCCTAAGATAGTTTAAGTCGATTTTGCAGCATGCAAACCTTGACAATGACAACTGCACGATAATTAAACGAGTACCCAAGTGTAATTTTAATTTTTTTACAAGGTTTACAAATACTATTTCCTATTCATAATTAAAATCTATACAAAAACCAAAGTCAATCAGACAACAAACTGTTTCGCTAAACTCTTATGTATGAGAATTTTTTTTCCTCTTAAATACAACGTTTATGCATGACATTTGGAGCTCTTTGTAAAGAGTCAATAACATGTGGGGCTAAGAAGTGAAAAGAGTCAAAAACACGTTTTATTATATTTGGTCACTTTGCTTGAAGCAAATGGCATTAAAGGCTACATGTTCCACACTAAAGGCCCCAATCTCCAATCCCTCAAGTGGGGAGACCCAATTCAAGTCCGTATATGCAGGTTTTCCTCCTATCCATATGCACCAGAACATCCGCTAAACGAAGTGTCAGTCTTCCTTTTTGTGGGTCTGTTAAGAAGTTCACAGGTGTCTCCTTCTTCACAGACACATCCGCCTGTCTAAATATATCAAAAATAAAATCCTTAACAATGTCATGCCTGTATTTAAAGTCAGTAAGCTCCTTACAACAAATGAGACGAAAAAATACATGACAAGGAAAATGATATGTAAGATAAACACTCGTAAACGTAAATTACCTCTTTAAACTATTCCAATGCATGAGAAGGAAAAATGTGACAAATGTTTAAGCTAAACGCTCACAAGGCAGCTCTCCTTTGGCAAGTGAATTTTCAGAGTCTTTAAGTCAAATGAAATATCACCATATCACCTGCCAATAGAGACATGCCCTATGATTGATTTGCTTACTAAATTATCGCAATCCATCTCTCACTCTTGTTCTCTCTAATGTGTCTAGTTTGCCAAGTATCGAATGACACTCCCAACAAGTTATATAGGCTAATTCTCAAGGGTTTTATGCTTTGGATATACTTCTCTTGAATGCTACTACTTTTTCTTTAAGAACAATGGCATATGCTTGAAGGAGATAAATATCGTATATAGTCTTGAATTTTTATTTTCCATTAAGATTCTTTCTTTATTATTTTCATGTTCGGCTTTTGGGAATAGAATCACAATATGCTCCATTTTATGAAGTTGTTGAGAGACCACTACCAATGTCATAAGGTAAGAGTCATTACCACTTCATAATATGAAAGTGATTGCACAGAAGAAATCAAAATTTGACACCGATATTGTAATTAAAAAGTTTAATACTTTAAGCACACTAAACTTTGCTTTCTTCTCTTTTACGTCTTTGTTTGACCTATTTAGGTCCCGTTTGTTTCAGATTTTTTTCAAAAAAAAAAACTATTCTTTTTTAAAATCACTTTTTTTTAGTTCAAAGTGTTTGTTTAGGATTTTTTTTAAAAATTATTTTATAAAAAAATCTATTTTGACTTTAAAATGAAAAGTTATTAAGATCCATTTGTTTTAGATTCTAAAAAAATGGATTTTCCTTTGGATTTTTAAAAATGGATTTTTTTTAAAAAATTTACTAAAAAATAGTAAAAGTTATTTCAAACTAATTTGATATAAGTTAAAAAACAGATTTTGACATTCACTAACTTAAATATTCATTGTTCGAGATAAGTTAAAAATCACATATTTTTTCAAAATGTCATCTTTCAAAAATGATTTTTATGAAAAGCTATTTTGACATTCACTAACTTAAATATTCATTGGTCGAGATAAGTTAAAAATCGCATATTTTTTCAAAATGTCATCTTTCAAAAATGATTTTTATGAAAAGCTATTTGAAATAGCTTTATTTTTTTTTAGAGATATTTTCAAAATTTTAGTATAAAAAAAAATTATAACCAAATGATGAAATACTTAGAATGACATTTTAAGATAAACTATTTAAATAGATTTTTCATTTGAAGCTTTCCTTGAAAATTTCTTTATTAAAAAAATTATAACAAAATCACATTACACTACCAAAATCTATTTTGAAAAAAGCTATAACAAACGGACCCTAACTTTTCTCAAAATCTATTTTTTCCAAAATGAATGAGATAACACATATACAAGTTAAAACTAATTTTTTTTTTTTAAAATGGATTTTTTTTTAGTAGTAGGCAAACAAAAATAACTGCAGAATTTTTTTTAAAGTCTTTAAAAAAAATATCTAGGTTCTTTTAACACAAAATCTATTTTTTTAAAGTTGAAACAAACGCACGCATAGTGTGGGTTGTTTTAAGTGTAATCTATTTTTTTAAAGTTGAAACAAACACCATAGTGTGGGTTGTTTTAAGTGTATTAGATGAATGAAGTCATTCTTTCGATGCAATATACTATATTTCAACTGTCTATAAAAGACTCTGATTTTATTCACAGCTTCTGTTTTCCACTTCTTCAAAGTGCAAAAGAATCTGAGTTGTGACCATTCGCTATTATGAATAAACCAATTAATTATAATATTTCAGAAATGTGCCAAAGTAACACATTTTTTTTTTGGATATCCATGGTATAACCCACATTTATATGCCAATGTGTCATTTGTTTATTTCATCAATAAGCAAATCAACAATAGGGTTCCTCTCTCCTGATAGCAATAACTTAAGAGCCTTGCTATATGGTGCAAAGGGTTCAAGGCACGACATATGGTGGGCAGTGTTTTATTTTTTTAAAATAAACAAAAAGCAACACATGGTTAAAATAAAGATTGAATCCAATGGCTGATATGCTTTCCTTTCTTTTCGTCGGCCTTTTTTCTCATAACATTAAGCTTTTCCCATACCTTAATGTCTATCAAAAAGACATTTTTATTTCATTTTAATTATTTGACATGTCATACAAAACTTAATGTCATAGAAGTTAAGATGAACCCTCAAGTCTTTAACTATATTAGTGCTCCGGTCTTTATTGTAAGACAATTTTAAAAAATCATTTTGGTCCAATTTATCAAAAAAAGTCAAAAATTTAATTTACATTTATTTTTTTAAAGACTTTATCATCCCTCGTTTAATGTTTATATTTTTAATATTATTAGTGAGTATTTAGTATTTCACAAATTTCTATGAGGATATATTTATAAAAATATTCAAAAAGTTACAACAACTAATGATTACTTTTTTTTACTATTTTATTTTATTTTGCTTATAATAAAAACCAGAAAGAATACTATTGTATATAGCGCGCACACAACTATGTAACATTTGTTTTTAGCTATTAATTAAAAATTATTCATGTATACATGTTCTATGAGTTGTAATAGCTGATGGTCAGATTAGGTAAGTGTACCAAATCGTTTACCAAGTAATACAGTGATAAGTAGAGTATCGTATCCACAAGGATTGTCGTTTCATCTAAACAACTCGTGTTACTTATTTTAAGTTGACGATATAAATAAAAGTGTAAAGGGTTAGAGATTGCAATTTTTATTTGTTTCCAACAGAGCAAGTTACATGTTTTTGCTTGCAGAAAAGTAAGCAGCGGTTAGGACTCTTTTAATCCTCCCTATTTATTTTGTTGCATATTAAATAACATTCATGTCGCGTTTATTATCTTAAGTAGACTATACAAGTAATGAGGCTGTTGGGATGTTCTAATCTAGTCGGTTGTTAAGCTGCACCTGCTGATCGCACAGTGATCCTTACATGCGGGGTCTATATTATCTCGGTTGATCTAGGTATATCCCTACGATGGCTAACTGCACCTATTGATCGCACGACGATCCTTACGTGCGGGGTCTTGCTAATTCAACGGTAATTGAAACATAAACTTAAATTGGTGTTCCTTGATTTCCAAAGGCAATGAAGGCCAATGTTCCCGAAGGTCTTCCCATCTATGAATCTTAGGACACTCATAGCACATTATCCTTCTCCCCTTGGTAGTTCTACAAACGGAAAGTCCTATCAGCGTCTACTTTACTAAGAGGTCGTGGATAATGGTCTTACTAGGTTCACTCCCCTTGGTGTTTGTTTCTCTAATTAATAACTAATTACATCCTAGGTTTAGATTTTACTCTATTAGTAATGTCACCTTCTAAGTACTTACTACTAGGGTCAACTCGCTTTCAATAACTTTCAGTTAGTTATTAATCACTTACTTCCTGGATAGATAGTTATTAGTATAAGGATATAAAAATCAAGAAATAATTATCCAGATAGTAAAAACAATGTTAAGCCCTGTCACGACCTAAGTACCTAATCTAGGGTTGCACTTCGCCATAATAAATTAATCCTAATAAAATTTAATAGCGAACATAAAATAAACTAAAATAAACGACATCAAATTAAATAATTATCCAACAAAACAAATAGAGGTTCATCTTAGAACCCTAGCTTATAAATATCTAGTTACATATGATAACTAAGACAAAATACAAAAAAAATAAAAAACATACCCTAGTAAAGATAGGAGAAGATAGAACTTCTCCTTGACTCCTAGAATCGCCTTCCTCTTGAACTGCTTTAGTTCAAAACGAGAAATTGTGAATGAGGAAGACAGTATTTATAGGGAAAGTTTCCTCCTAACATGGGCTAAAAACATGGACTTTTAGGGGTGAAAAAGTCACAAAAAGTGACTTTTTCGCAAGTCTTCATGTGCCAGGCGCCTAGGCCATGCGCCAGTCGCATATGCCTTACAGTTTCAGGCGACTGGCACCCTTTTGTATGCGCGTGGGAACTTCTGCCTTGCTTCTGGGTGCCTAGTGCTCCATCTTGGGCGCTCCAGTGCATTTTCGTTGCTGAAATGCTTGTTTTCTTCGCATGTTTAGGTGTTTTCTTCAATGTGAAATGTCTTAGAACTTGGGAATAGAATTCCTCCCTTTGTAAAGTCTCCTGAGGCCTCTTGAATCTTCATTCTTCATGTTCCCAAGGTCCACATAAATATTCGGATGTCTTGCTTTGCTTGATTTGCGAGATTTCTTCATGAATTACATCAAGAACACCCTAAAATTGCTATGTTTCGGGAAGAATAAAATTTCAGACTCAAATATAGAAAACATTACAAATATACCAAAATCATAGGCAATTGATCTAATACTTCTCTGCTTTGATGGTAAAACCTACTAAAATAGACTGAAAAATATGCTAAGAATATTGTAAGATGACCTGTCAACAATAGCTTCATTAATAATTTATACTCTAAAGAGCAATGAGTATTGATACAAAATCCACAAGCGTACGGTTCTTATCGAGTAGTAAAAGTTATCGTTCCACAATGATTTAAGTAATTACCGATTTCTTTCTTAATTGTGATTAGTTGAAATGATTTAGGTTTAAAAGTTCAACAGTTTCTTTGATTAAAATTCAGATATGAAAGCGTATAGGGATTATTGGTTTGTCGTAATAACAAATCGCTAAAATTCCAAGCCAATGTTTTCATCTTATATTAGATTCGTTTTCTAAGGACAAGTTTCTCGAGTGCCTTTCATGTTTCCTTTCGGAATTCACGAATGTATTTCGATAACAATCAAACTTATTGTCACAGTTGATTGTTATTGAAATATTTTGAGTGCGAAACTTTATGGTCTCAAGGTCCACAAAACTATTCTCATGTGTTGCATACCTTGTCTAATCTCATTTGTTCTAATATCAATCTTCATCTTTCGATTCATCGATTGATATTTGAAATATGATTTAAAAGTTATGAGATTAGATTAGAATTTTTTTTTAAAATAAGACAAAGTTCTAGACTTGCCTCGAATAGGATTTAGTCATTAGACTCATCCAAAACCCCAAGACATAGAAGGTATACTCACTCATATTCATTGTAGACAATAAGCAATAATTAAAAGGCATGGAATAATAAAGCAATAAGGTAAATAAAGTGAAGAATTATAAGAACAATAAAGTAAAAGAACAAGAATATAAAAGTGTAGAAAATATAGCAAGAACTTAGAACAAAATGGATAACTTTGATTGCAAAATGTATAGTAAGTTCTCAATGATCTAAGATGGATTACATGTCTGATATGAGCCCTATTTATAGCCTAAAACCACAGACCAGACATTAACCATGAATTACAAGTCTTTAATTGGCAAATTCCAAGAGTTTTCATCATCAAAAAGTGACTGCATAAGGCACACGGGACACGACCGTGTCAAAGGGACTCACGGCCATGTCAAGCAGGAAAAACTGAGTTCGAAGAAGCTGGAATGACACACGGACATGTAACTAGGAAACACGACCGTGTGTCATCATTCTGGTCACAAGAACATGACCCCATCAGTAGGGTCACACGACCTAGCACAAAGTTGACACGATTGTATCAACTAAAAATGCTTAAGAACTCGATTTTTCTCCTTTTCTTGGCTTTTAATCCCTGTCTTTGGTCCACAATCATTGTTGTTCATTATTTTTACCTGAAATCAAAACACCAATTTTTTTTGAAGTAAACTATTTCTAAAACAAGACTAAAACAAACAGTTGAATGTTTGCCAAATCGAAACGTTTTAACAACGCTTTAGTAGTAAAAAAAATAAATGATTAAATTTTCATTAACACACTTGTATTCCTTTGTCAACTGCTTGACGACCAATTCGGAATCTTCTTTGATCTCGACATGTTTTGCCCCCAGTTCCTGAAGGATCTCTAGGTCGGCAATTAAAGCTTCATATTCAGCCTCATTATTGGAACAAAACTCATCAAGTCGAAAATTAAACTTAGTGGGAATGTTTTCAGGTGAAATAATTAAAATTCCCACTCCGATGCTGATATAGTAAATCCGCAAGTGCACGGTTTACTGATGTAGTAATAAAGATATCGTTCCGACAAGGAGTTATGCATTCGATTCACATTAAATAATGATTAGAAAAAAGTTCGAGTTTAAAAAGTTTGGATTTTTATTTGAATGGAAATAATAATAATAAAAACGTCTTGGGATTATTGGTTCATCTTGGTGACAAATCCTTCACAAACCAAACCCTAAACCTAAATCTTACGTTGGATCTGTTTTCTAAAGACAAGTTTCTCTTTGGCTTTTCATATCTCCTTTCGGTCTCAATGAATGTATTTCAATAGCAACCATGCCTATTCTCATGGTTGATTGCAATTGAAACCTTTTAAGTACGAAACTTTATTGTCTCAAGGTTTGCTAGACTATTTTCATGTTTCGCAATCCTTGTCTAATTTCACTTGTTCCAATATCAAAACTTCATCTTTAGGTCCTTCGCTTGATATTTGTGATGATGAAATAACAACTATTAAACTTCACATTTCGGTCCTTCGATTAATACTTGTTATTCCATAAGAAAAATGGTGAAATAGATTAGAAAATAGATTTACATAAGATTAGGGTTCTAGGATTGGTTTGATAGGGGTTAAGTCATTAGACTCAACAAACAATCCCAAGACAAAGAAGTCTACTCACTCATGTTGATTGTAGACATAAAGAAGAAGAAGAAGAACATAAGAATAAAGGAGAACTTTTATTCAAAAAAACAATTGTCATTTATAATTTCAAAGAACAAAAGATGATTAGATATGTCTGCTAGCTGCTCTATTTTTAGCCTAAAACCAACTTAACCCCCAAGAAATACATCATCAGAATGTTCCATAAGAAATACATCACCATAGGCACGGGCCGTGCCAACCTTGAATCAAAAGCAGCAAAAGGAGTTCACACCATCAAGCACGACTGTGCCACTGGAGGCACGGACCATGCCAAGCTCTCTGGTTGTTGGCCTTTTTTCAAACTTTGGAGGCACGTTCACTCCATTGCTAGGCACGGCCGTGCCTGATATTTTTGCACAAGATCTTTATATTTTTGGCCTCAATCAGCTTCAAATCTCCTTTCTTTTGCTCCAAGACTCAATCTTTCATATATTTGTTCTTGAAATTAACTAACTTGCAATTGAAGTAAAATAGTTCAAGAAAGTAAATAAAATTACATAAAATCTAAATAAAATAAATTCAAATAACCAATTAAAAACACTAATTAATGACTCATCAAACTCCCCCATTCTTGAATCTTTGCTTGTCCTCAAGCAAAAGGCATATACATTAACAACATAAACAAAATTAACATATGTCAACACAATTAAAACTCTTGTTTCTTCCAAGGCTTTGTTCTAAGCGTACACTAATCACAACTTCAAGCATCTCTCATGAACCTATTCAACCTAACAACAAGTCTCAAGTGAGTGTGTGTGTGTAGTCCAACTTTTTATTGCTCCTGCGTAAGAGATATTTTAAGGAAACAAGTTCTAACCTTAACACTAAACCTATCGAGAAAAGTCCTTTCTTCATTTCATATAAGAGAGATGGAAATCACTTTGATCATTTAACAATTAAACACTTTTGGGGAACTACAAAATTTTTATTGATATTTGGAGACAACACCTTCACGTGGGAAGTTAGGTAGGGCAGCTCTTGCCCCCCAAAGTCAATGGTGCCCCCTATATATGTATTTGTTCTGACCCCTTTTTGATAAGTGAGACGGAATTACAGAAGCTACTTTTAGTTTTAGAGACAACATCTTCACGTGGGAAGTCAGGTAGTGCAACTCCTGCCCCTAGAGTCAATGGTGCCCTAGAAAATATTTTTTGCTTCCGACCCTCTTTAATTGATCCTTTTATTCCCTCACACTAACTTATACTACTTTTACTCTGAAAACTTTTACGGGTCAATTTACCATTAAAGTTAGAACGTGCTCCTTAAAATACCTACCTACACACTTACTCAAAGACTGCAACTATGTGCTTTTCTCAAAGAGAATTTTCACAATAAAACATGATGTGGGTATAGCAAGAACACTCAAAACACAAGAAATCACTTTCATGTACAAGAAACAACCATTTTGGAAGAGACTTAACAAAAAGTTTATGACATATTTCACAATTAAAAACAAGCCGCTTTACATGCATTTCGCAACAAAACAAAACCAAAAATAAAATTCATGAGAGTTTGAAATACTACAACACTTGACATTTTAATTACTCCCCCCATACTTGGGTAAAGCATTGTCCTCAATGATTTAAAAAAAGAAAATTGCAAAAACAAATAAAAGAAAAAGGAAAAGGGAAAGCTCACAATTTATTAGGGACCCTGTGGAGGACGTCTTCATGTGGCTTTTCTTTTACTAATATGCAAAACAAAAATATAGAAAGAAATACATTAAACCATGGGTTGCCTCCCACGCAACGCTCTTTTACCGTCACTAGCTTGACGATCAAAAAGTTTCAGTTTCTGAATCTGGGTTACATAGACCATTGTGTGCAGATAATGCTATAGAACATTCTTTCACATGATGATCAATCACATCAATCATACAACATGAATTAAAAATAGAGGGACCCTTCGTCAATTTGGTAATTTCAAACTCTACCTTCTCATCACTTACATGAAAAACTATCTTACCATATTTAACTTTAATAACAGCACCCGCAGTAGAGAGGAATGGCCTTCCTAGAAGGATTGAAATTTCAGAATCCTCTTTGATGTCTACTACCACAAAATCCATCTGGATATAAATTTTTCCAACCTTAATGTGGATATCCTCAAGAATTCCGACCGGATATATAATAGAACGATCGGCCAACTGCAAGGTCATCTTAGTGGGTTTCAAATCACATATACCAATCCTCTTTAAGAGGGACAAGGGAAACAAGCTAACACTAGCCCCTAGATCGCACATGGCTTTATCAATGGTTTCCTTCCCAATCACATAAGGGATGGAAAAACTACCGGGATCTTTGAGCTTTGGAGGCAATTTCTTTTGTATGACAGCACTACATTCTCTTGTTAGAGCTATTGTCTCATTATCCTCTATTATTTTATTTTTTGATAAAACATCTTTCAAATTTTTTGCATAAAGAGGCATCTGAGACAAAGCTTGAGTAAAAGGAACATTGATGTATATTTTTTTCAGCATGTCTACAAACTTTTTAAACTGCGCATCCAAGTTAGGTTTAGCAAGCCTTTGTGCAAAATGAATTTTTGGCTTATAAGGTGTTGGGACAATTGGCTTCTCACTCTCTCCTACGGCTTTCTCACTTTGTGGCTTTTCACTCTCTATCTCACTAGTCTTGGGTTTCCCTATGGGGTCCTCTAGTTGCCTACCATTCCTAAGTGTGATAGCATTCAAACGGTTGGTTTTAGTTTGGCTTACTTGTTGGGCTACTTGAGAGATTTGAGTTTCTAGCATTTGGTTGTGAGTAACAATGGAGTCCATTTTTGATGTAAGCTTGACAAGAAAATCGTTCAAAAATTCAGTTTGATTTTTAAGTTCTTGGAATTGCTTGGATTGATCCACAAGATATTTTTCTAATAAAATTTCCAAGTTGGATTTTTGAAGGACTCCTTGGTTGTTTGCATAATCGGGTGTTGTTGTTTGCTGTCCAAAAGGATTTTGAGGAGTTTTATTATAAATTTTTTGTTTTGGCCTCATTCCTTGATTATATTGATCATAGTTCAATTGCTCGAGACTTTCAACCACACTACCTAATTGGAATTCAATGTCAGTATGACCAAATAATCCACAGACTTTACAAGGTGGTGAAACAGGATGAGGTATGACAACACTTACACTTAATTTATCAAATTTTTGAAAAAGTGTGTCCACCTTACCATTCAAATGATCAAGGGCAGAAACTTCATACATACCTGCCTCTTTTTTAGAGGATGAAGAAGCAACAACATTGATGGCTCTTTCACTTTCCCACTGATAGTGGTTTTAAGACATGTCCATGCCTAAGAACACGTTGAAACATTGGTTCCAACAACACAAACAAGGATATTTGTTTTAGCAATAATGTAGCCAATACAAATACCCAACAGGTTGCAAATCTAAAGATAGAACAAAGAGACTTGGGGGGTAGCACCCCTGGTTTGGGCTAGAATTAAGGAGTTGAAAGTTAGGAGTTCAAGTCCTGGAAACGAAACAGAGAAACTTAATGAATTGCCAAACTTCGTCTTAAGCGTGTGGGAAACCATGAAGAGGATCCAGTCAACTAGGGAGACCCCGGTCAAGCTCACACATGCATGTTACCCTCCTATCCATCAATACACTACAACATCTGTTGGCCTAAGTGTAGATCTTCCTTCTTGTGAGTTGGTCAAGAAGTTCACGGACACCTCCTTCTTCATAGATACAATCGCCCATCTAAATATATAATATATAAAAAAAGACATCCATACCAAAATCATGACTTTATTTGAAGCTGGGAATCTCCATACAATGAATGATGGGAAAAAATAAATGTAAGCTAAACACTCATAAGTGGAAAGTACCTCTATAAACCGTCCCAATGCATGAGAAGGAAAAATGTAACAAATGTTTAAGCTAAACACTCACAGGGCAGCTCTCCTTTGGCAAGTGAATTTCTGAAGCCTCTTAAGTCAGATGAAATATCACCATATAACCTGCCAATAGAGACATGCCCTATGACTGATTTGCTTACTAAAGTATAGCAATCCATCTCCCGCTCTTGTTCTCTCTAATGTGTCTAGTTTGCCAAGTATTCAAATGACACTCCTAACAAGTTATATAGGCTAATTCTCGAGGGTTTTATGCTTTGGATATACTTCTCTTGAATGCAACTGCCCCTTTTTTCAGAACAATGGCATATGCTTGAAAGAGCTAAATATCATATATTGTCTTGAATTTTTATTTTCCATTAAGATTCTTTCTTTATTATTTTTCATGTTTAGCTTTTTGAAATAGAATCACAAAATGCTCCATTTCATTAACTTGTTGAGTGACCACATCGAATGTCATAAGGTAAAAGTTATCACCATTTCATAATATGAAAGAAATCAGGACACATAAAAAGTTCTAATACTTAAAGCACACTAAACTTTTTCTTCTCTTTTGTGTCTTTGTTTGAAATTAGAAGAATCAAATTTCCACCTCACTGTTTGCCTCATTTAGTGTGCTATGTTTCAACTGTATTTGAAGAATGAAGTCATTCTTTCAAAGCAATATAGATTCTCTCTTTAGATTTTATTCACAGCTTCTGTTTTCCACTTCTTAAAAGTGCAAGAATTGGAAGGATAGACCAAAAGCATTTACTGAGTTGTGACCATTGGCTATTAGGAATAAACCAATTAATGAGCATATTTCAAAAATGTGCCAAAGAAATACAACTGTTTTTGGATATCCATGGCATAACCCTAAAGTATATGCTAATGTTTCATTGGCTTATTCCATCTTGTTTGCTATAAAAGTTCTAAATTCTCACAAACCAACGGCACAATTCAGGTCGAAAAGTCCATCAATAAGTAAATTAACAATAGGGCACCTCTCTCCTGGCAAGTAAAAACAGCTCAGTGCCAATAACTTGCCAAAGGAGAGTTGCCCTGTGGCTGCTTTAGCTTAATCTCATAGATTGGTAGCAATAAAAAGTTAATTCATCAAGGTCATACAAGTTTATTTCATTTTTATATAGTGTCATACGAGTTTAACATTTTACATATGTTCTTATGTGAATTTATTTTGTGAATAATTAGGTTAGGTTAGGTTAGGGGTTCATCGTAGAACCCTAATCAAATCGATAGTATTGACTTCTCCACGATAACATGGTTATATATTGTGTTTGAGGTTGCGGCCACTATTATTGTGATAGGTATTGCGGTGGTTATAGAATGAAATTATATTTTTTTGGTGGTATATATAAAGGTTGCTTATTTATATTATGTCACTGCTTCAAATCTTTATGTCCCACTCTTCATCAACATACTTTCAACTCCTTTGTTAAAGACTTGGAAATTTGAGATGTTGACATTTGAGAACTAGATGATAGTAGTGGATTTATCTTCAAAAAAAATAAAAAATAGTGGATTTGAATAGATGATTCGAGTAGTATACCTTAAAGGTTGATTCTTGTAAGTTTACATGAAAGATGATTTTACTATTGACTAGATGTAGATGTATTGACCTTTGATCCGATGATTAGGTAGTGAATGATATTGGCCTTCTAGATTTGAATGTTATGAACAATATTTCATATGGTATTTTTGAACGTTGATCTAGACAAACTATCTTGGCCCCCTAACTTTGTGAAAGTTGCGACTTCGACATTCTATTAAAAAATATAACAATTTTACCCTCTAACGTTGTCCTCGTTTGCAAGAAGCAAATTTTGTCTTGGTGACATCTCACTTAGCTGTTGAATTTCTTCTTCTTATCTTACATCTCACTTAGCTATTTAATTTTTTCTTATCTTTTTCCTTGAAAAGAGATTTTTCTTCTTCTGCAAACCTATTCTTATTCAACTCCACCCTCGCAAGTGATGGACGCCACTCTTTCCGCCTAACCGTAAAGAACCCAATCAATCAATCTATCCTAAACACTCCTGAAACTCTTCTCCTCCGACTCCACACAACCCCTACTCACCATAAAACAAATACTTATCAAATCTTTCTCCACCCAACTTAATTACAATATTTGATACCACGAGAAAAAAAGATATTGGACAACACGATCCCGAGCACAAGAAAATGTAACAGTCCGATTTTTAATATTAGTTTATTAGATAATGTTAGTATTACTGTTAATAGCAGTATTCGTTGTTTGGTAGTATTAATTTAAATATTCGTATTTATTGGAAGAATATGTAAGGAGAATGTAGATGGGTTAATTAGTCGATTAAAGAGTGAGAGAAAATAATGTTTAGGAAGAAAATAGAGTTTTAGAGAGAATAAGAAAGTAGAGTGCGAACGGAGGTGGGTTAGTAAAATTGGATAAAAAAGAGATGTAGTTAGTGAGCTGAGTAGTGTTTTAATGATCTAAGCAGAGGGAGGTGTGAATAGCAAGGTGGTTTAGTTACAAAAAGACTAGTAAAAACATCTAGAGGTACAAATAGTAATCCTAAAATATTAGTAACAAACCTAGAGAACATACAGTAATCTAAAAAGATTGGTAACAAACTCAATTAGAGCTTATAAATAGAGAAAAGAACTAGAAAAGAAGGGTTAATGAGAGAGAGAAACAAAGCTGATTATATGTTGATATATTCATTGCTATTTGTTTGTTTGCATTGATTGATAACTTGTTTTGAATGTGATTCAATTGTGAATATGTTACCGTATTTTTTTGCTGGTGAAACTAATTTTGTAAAACTAATTCCAAGAACAAATTGAGACAAACCGGTTATTGACGATTATAGTTTTAAATTTCGTTTTAAAGGGCACTAACCGATCAGTGTATAGCCATTCATTGAAATTCCTTTTAAGTCAACTTAATGGCTTTCGTATTTGATCTTCTTTTTTTTCCTGAACTTTCTGTTCTCTCATTCGAATTAATGCATGAAACATATTAATGGCTAGATTATATGACTATCTCTTTGAGGTTGATTCTCTAAATTTTTCAGGGGCTAGATTATATGACTATCTCCTTTGAGGTTGATTCTCTAAATTCTTAAAAAAATTAGACTAATTAAATCCAGACTTAAGTTTTATTTGAGTACTAATATGCCTAGTTTTTAAGAGAATACTAGCATGAGGTACTTGTAATGAACAAGATTCACATGCTTGGAACTTACGTAAATCTAAATGAGTTGTGCATTAGAATTTTGTTGCCTCGAAGTAATTAAATAAGTCCCTAAAAATAATTAAATAGGTTAATTATCTTTAAAAAGTAATTTTAATAATTTTTCAAAAGTTTGGGAAAGTCCTGTGCAGAAAACACTAGTTATCATAAAAATAAGAATTTGAGGTATGTTGGACCCGTGTCAATATTTCAAGTATAATAAAGTGATATAATATAGAAATTTGAGTAGATTCGTGTTTATTTGTTTTACACTGTCAATATCTTTAAACTATAATGTGTAATTGATGTGTATTTCATGATGCGAAGATAATGTGTAATTTTAGGATGTGTAACTAAATATGTTGTATAAAGATGTGCTATTGAAGATGTGTGATTTAAAGATGTGTTATTTAAAGATGTGATATTTGAAGATGTGTGATTTAAAGATGTATTTTATAAAGATGTGATAATTGACGATGATGCTATTTAAAAATGTGTATTTGTCGATTCATTTAAAGATGTGTATTGTCGAGACATTAAGGTGTTCATGCATTTATGGTCAGTCTGATTTAAAGATGGGGGATAAATCAGTAACATACCTATATCCAAAACCGGTACCACATGCATATAGTGTAACACCCCGTTTTCCCAACAATGTAAATAATACAAGTAATCAGAGTATTCAACGTAAAACGGAATGTCACACTACTTTTAAAACATAAATAGAGTAAATTTACTATTTATCAAAACAACCCTGTCAAAAATTCATTTATATCGCAGCGGAAAATTATTTCAAAATCAACAATCTTTGGCACCACGGCCTCAACATAAATAACTTAAAGGAAAATCTTAATCCAAAAAGGTTCAACAACATAGTTCATAAAGCAATACGTAACAATGGGAAACAAGCAAAAATCCCCATCCTGTTACGTATCAGAGCGACCCTAAGACGACACACGAGAGAGTCAACTCACATCAACAGCTAAGCCTGGTTATCTGCACGTTACCAACATAGGGGCAACATTCAAACAGAAGGGGTGAGATTTCACATT
>Ga0228710_1001080_pt1 | contig 39399 bp, 25 predicted proteins | sample MedpolnodulmetaG_FD_177995 | JGI IMG/M metagenome (GOLD analysis project Ga0228710, IMG submission 177995) | Root nodule microbial communities from Medicago polymorpha collected in Santa Monica, California, United States - pink nodules | ecosystem: Host-associated > Plants > Roots > Nodule...
ACACTCCGCTTTTTTTATTGCGCTAATATTTGAAAATTATAAATGATATTTTTTTACGAAACTTTGATTTTGATTAAAATTAAAAATATAAATGTTTGTTGCTTTCGAGTTATAACAAATCAAATTAACCATGATTATCTATTTCAATGGCACTAACAATTTAACAAAAAAATATAATGTAATTTTTTTTAATGACAACAACAACAATCATTATTATAGAAAAAGTTGTTTAAGAGTATAATTGGGATAATGATAAAGTAAGTAGAAATATACTCATCTAGTTTGTTACACTTTTTAAATGATAAAGGAAAAATCAGACATATATATTCATATCGTGTTTGTTATAGTTTTTTATTATTTAAATTTATTTTTATCTATTTGTTACACGTGTTATTTGGATTGAAAATTGATGACATTTTTTGAAAGAGAAAAAGAGCAGAAAGATCGGCACTTGAGTGCCAGTCTTTTCGCTAGTACTATATATAAAGAAAATATCTTTTGGGCCGATTTTTTCTCCTTCTAAAATGTAACAATTATTTTTTTGAAGAAACCAAAATTTAACAAATTGTATATGTCTGATTTTTTTTTTTCCTTATCATTTTAAAAAAGATAATGGATGAGAGTAAATTCAAATATTAGAAAATGTGTAACAAACTAGTTTTTTTTACCATACAAAATATATCGTCTAACAAACACGATATGAGTATATAACCAATTTTTTTCTTTATCCTTAAAAAAAAGTGTATCAACTAGATCAAGTATATGTCATTATAAATATAATCAATAAGAAAATGATTTTGACTTTATTTTTATTTAATACACAGACAAACCAAAATAGGTCGAGTTGATGAATAATTTAGTTATATGCTTTGACGTTACATTAATTTATACATAAATCTACAAATAATTTTCATTAATATTTTAAAAAAAATTAAAATTTGTAATTAGAATTATATAAACAAACATAATAAAATATACATACACATTAGCACGGTAAAAAGAGCGGACTAGTGTCCGTCTTTCCGCTAGTATATATAATTTACCTTTTTGTAGTCTAATTCTTTAACGCAAGCTCTTGTTCAAGAAATTCTCTTGCAAGTTATTATATAAGTTTTTTTTTTCTTCAAAAAAAAAGGTTTAAACAATTTTCAACAAGTGCAAGTCGTGGAACGCATTGCACTAGGAGACTACGGGACACTACTTAAAAATAATAAATATGTATTAATATTTTTAAAGTGATAATTATTTTAAGACAGCAAAATGTTAAAATGACAATTAAAATGAGACAGAGGAAGCAGATGTTTTGTGTTTCACTTTACTTTTTATTTTTATTGTTCTGAAATAGTAAATAAAAACATTAAAAATGTATAAAAAGCCTGCACAAATGTTGGGAGCTACAACAAATTGATTACTAGTAGTATGCATATTGTGTACAATTACTGCAAGGTAGACAACAGATGAAAAAATTGATTGCTCTTCAACTACCACCAATGCCATTCATCTACTATTAAACACTTCCCCCTCATTTCAAAGACATTCCATATAATTAACTATTTTTCTTTGTTTTGTTCTTATAGTAACTATTTTTCTGTAGAACTTAGAAACATGTTGATGGCTAAGTTTGGAGTATCTCAAATATTCTTGGTGCTTATCATGGTCTTGAGTGGTGCAGTCACAGGCCAAAATGTTCCTGCAATGTTCATATTTGGTGACTCACTTATTGATAATGGTAACAATAACAACATGGCTTCATTAGCTAAAGCTAACTATTTTCCATATGGTATTGACTTCAATGGTGGACCGACTGGTCGCTTCTCAAATGGTTACACTATTGTTGATGAGATAGGTACCCTCTTATTCATCCATAGTTTGTCATTATCATATTCCATGTATGATTGAAGTACTAATCTTAAGTCAAGCAAGACCTTTTTGTGCATTTCAAATGGATACAAATAGAAAATGTATTCAATATGTCACATGAATCTCTTGAATTAGTAGCTACATAAGAGATATAAATATTGGGTCTCACTTTTCTTCTCACAATGAGACATATTTTATTTTTCAAGAGTCCGTTTTTTTACACCATTTCAAATTTGTTTGTGATATTTATACAATTTTTAAGTTGAGAACTATAGGAAATATATGTACATTTGACAAGGTTAGTTTTATTTGTAAGCAAAAAGAAACTTTTATGGGAGTTGATTAAATTAGTGTGTTTTTGGCAATAAGCTTTACATGCATAACTTTGTTAGAAGGAAATTTTGTAAAGTAACATTCTTCTAATTTGTAACTTAGCTATAGTAGTTAGTGACAAAATTCAGATTCCAAGCTTAAGGACTTTTTGTCTCGGCAAATTTTGAAGTATAAAAATTTAACTCATTCATATTTTTTAACTTAGTAATTTTTGGCTTCAAAGTGTCTTTTGAGGACAAGCTGTCATTTTTTGTCCCATTCCAACTACAAGGCTACCAATCAATAGGGTAAACAACTACCACACCTAAGTCTTAATTATCTGAAGTAGTAAAATCTAACAATGACTATAATCTGAAGCAAAATCTAACAATGACTATGACTTTCTCTTTTCTGCTTCAATAAATGACTGTGTTTTATATGTTTTGGTTGGTGCACATGACCAAAATGTTAGACAAATCTTTTTCATGAGCATTCTTATAGTAAATGGTGCATTAAATAGGACATTGTAGGGGTCTGTACAAGATTCAGTTTGGGTATACTCTGCCTAGTCAAATTGAGTAGATTAATTACACCAATCAACAACAAAAAAAACAAAAAACAGTTTAACATTTAATACATAAATCTTTTTTTTTGGTTACACATTTAATACATAAATCTGTGTTACTTAATATAATTAATATTGAATAATTCATCAAGCTACATTTTAGAACTTTAAAAAATGTTTTAAGGTTTATCAGGCTTTCTAAAATAATTTTAGCATTTACTTAGAAGAATGTGTAAGTTTTTCATCAGGCTTTAATGATCGTCCATGTTAAGACCCGTAGTTTCTTTTTACTTACTAATATTTTTTTATGGGAAATACTATCGAGTGTTTTCGGGACACTCTTTAAGACCTTTAAATCATAACTTTTTATGAAAAGTTGTATAACCATTGCATTGAAAATTGAAATATTTGACTTTTTAATGGAATAATTTTTTATTTTAAAGTAAGTGTCACGGAGGTATTTGTTAGCAAGATTTTTTTAACTAGCCAAAGTACCCTGCTATGAATTATGCATATCTTATACTATTATTAATTTGAAATTGATATGTGTTTCTCATTAATGCAGCTGAACTGCTTGGACTTCCCTTAATTCCTGCATACAATGGAGCCACAGGGGATCAAATGCTTCATGGTGTAAACTATGCTTCAGCTGCTGCTGGAATCCTTGATGACACAGGAAGAAACTTTGTCAGTAAACTACTAAGATTTTTTTTATTTTTTTCTGTTGATTTTATTATTTGCAAAAGAAAAATATTGGGAAAAGAGATAAGGTTGGAAAAATGTTTATAATGAGCCACATTCTTCATTTTACATGTCGATTTTGTAAGGATGAGTTAGGTTGCATTTTGTATTCTGAAGAAACAAAAACAATCCATTTTGTCACTTTGGTTTCTCTGTCATAGTAGATTATATTTGTTTTCAATTTTTGATAAGGCCAAGCGTAGAAATAATTTTGACATGTTTGAAAGTTATAGATTATAATTGATTTTGGTTTTAGAGTCGATTCTAACTTGAAGCAGGAATTGCTATCTTTTGTTTCTAGAATTAATTTTTAGCCTTGAAGGTATCGTTCAATCCGCTTTTACATGGATGAATCCAAAAATAAATTACTTTACATTCAACTCAATTTAAACCACTATCAATTTTACAAATCTAATTCATTCAAAATCAATGTTTGTCACCACAGAATAATTAATTGGTTATCTTTTGAGCAGGTTGGGCGCATACCATTTGATGAACAACTTAGAAACTTTGAGATTACATTGAATCAAATTACTGGAAATATTGGAGCAGATAATATGGCTACACAACTATCAAGGTGTATATTCTTTATTGGAATGGGAAGCAATGACTACCTAAACAACTACCTTATGCCTAATTATAACACCAGAAATCAGTACAATGGACAACAGTATGCAGATCTCTTGGTTCAAACATATAACCACCAACTCACTGTAAGATTTTTTCTTTCTCTTATATTCACTCTAAAATTCAAACATTCAAGTATTTGGTTGTGATCTCTATAGTGAAACCTAAGAGTCTAAGTACCTAGAACTACATTTTTGTCAACGGCTATACAAAACACGATCACTCCTCGGATCAGGCGTGTTCCAGTGCTGGATACATGTCCGATACCGACACATGTGATTACACTGAATTACGTGATTTTCTCAAATTATTTACAGTGTCGGTGTCTGTGCCGTGTCCGTATTCGTATCCGTGTTTTATATGTCAAAGGTTAATTTTCGAGGAAAAATGATTGTTTCATGATGTGTTTGTCATAGAGGCTTTACAATCTTGGAGCAAGGAAATTTGTGATTGCTGGATTAGGGTTATTGGGATGTACTCCAAGCATATTGTCTCAAAGTATGGGTGGAAGCTGCTCTGAACAAGTGAACATGCTAGTCCAACCCTTCAATGAAAATGTGAAGGCCATGTTGAGCAATCTAAACAATAATCTACCTGGTTCCAGATTCATATTCATTGACAGTTTCCGCATGTTCCAGGAAATCCTTTTCAATGCAAGATCATATGGTATGAATCAAAACATAAAATGCATATATCAATCTGAGTTTTACATTGTTTTAGAATATAGAAAATATCTTCGAGTTTCGTTAATTTGACGTACAAATTTCGATAATAATTTGGATGGTTTAAACATGTGTTATTGCATACTGTGGATGATTAATGAATGCAATAAGATATCGCAACTCATTAAACACAAATTATGGTTAATGAATATTATGTATATTTGAACAAATCAAATCATTAGGGTCGGACCAAGCAACACAAGCTAAGACTCTAGGCTTCAATATTTTTAGTCAAGAAAATACCTAAAAAATTTAATTTTGTTATAAATATATAGTATGACATATTAGTTGAGGAAGTTTGCCTCACATCTTTAATCAAAATGAAAATCTCATATTCCCTCCTAGGTTTGAACATTAGACTCGGTAAAATTGGATTTTTATTTTATAAGTCATATGATATTTTTATTTTATTTTGAAAGACTTCATCATAGAATTTGCTTTAGAGCTTTAATCATGTTGGATCGGCTCTGAAAATTATGTATATTTGAACACAATTTAGATGGTTAATGGATATCATGCATATTTAAATATCTCAAAATCATTGTTGATGACGTTTAAAATTGTGGTTAGTTACATTTAGTAGATGATTAATGAGTTGTCATCCACTGAACATTTGACCTGTGTTAACAATCAAAATTGTTTTCTAAATTTGTTGTCAAATTTTGTCAAAATATATTTTCATTGCTGATATTATAAGTTATTTCATATATTCTAACTCATTTTTTTGGTCAATGTTATGGTTATAAGTTTTAACACTCTACAATGTTTGAATCAAAAAAAGAACACTTTACAATGCACATTTTGCAACATGTATTTGGTTATGAGATTGACAGTTAAGTTTGTTTGTGTGTAGGATTTACTGATGTGAATAGAGGGTGTTGTGGCCTAGGAAGAAACAGAGGTCAAATAACTTGTCTACCATTCCAAACTCCATGTCCTAATAGAAACCGTTATGTGTTTTGGGATGCATTTCATCCAACAGAAGCAGTTAACATTCTTATGGGAAGGATGGCTTTTAATGGCAATACCAATTTTGTTTATCCTATCAACATTCAGCAACTTGCTCAACTATAATTCAAGTTTTCTATGTGAGAATCTTGTTGTCTAATCTCATTTTTATCTTCTCGAATATTATTAATTTCATTTAGTGTGAGGAACTATTAGAGATCAATTGTGATGTATTGGTTCCTAAATTTCCAATTAAAATTGTCATATGATGATATGGATTTAGTAGTGTTATTTTCTTTTATATTTATTACAAAAATATAGTTGAATTACATGTTGAATTATAATCTTAATTTGGTCCATTAGAGACTAGGGCAAAAAGTAAGTAAATTTTTTCTTTAAAGTGGAGAGTATTCCATCTACAATATTGACAAAATGTGACCTCATGCAATTGGTCAAAATCAGAATTAGGTAGAAAGTATTTATCTGTCTCTAGTGATCTGATTATCCTCGATTTGTCTAAAAAATTCTATGTCTTCTCTCAATAAAACTAAAAAAAAATTAATATAAAATAAAACAGATGATCATGATTTTATTCATAAATGTGATTAGAGCTAGACTGAAACATCAATGTTGTATTATTATAATTACTACAACACAACATCAACCCATACGTGTACAAAGGAAATTTAAGAAACATGAAAACATTTTTGTAAGACAACACCATGGACATTTATGATCAATAATCAACAAATTGCACTCCATAAACACAACACACAAATGAACAACAATATGAAACACAAATTGAACTTCTAAAGCATTGCCAATTGTTGGATATTAATGGGAGAAGTGTATGATTGTGAACTGTATGATGCCTTGGCTAGTAAAATGTTGGCCAACTCAGTTGGGTGGAAAGCATCCCAAAACAAATATTTCCCACGATCTTCACATACTTGTTGTAATGGAAGACAAGTGATTTGTCCATTGTTTCTGCCAACACCACAGCATCCCTTGTCTACGACATCAAACCCTGTATTATAACATCAATGCAAAATTTCAAAATCAGCTTTTGAAACCATGTGCTTTTGTCATGATTACATGACATGACTAAGCAATACAGAGTAGCAGTACCACTATCACACTCTTGCATTTTTTTTACATCACTCGAGTACTATCCGTTAAAATTCATGTATATCTCACCACTATAATAATAGGAGCATGGTTGATTGGTTGTTTGAGTTTATCTACCGACACAAGCATTTGTTTGAGTTTATCAACATGTTATATGGAAACATGCATGAACAACTTACAATGTGGAGATAATTTGTTTTCAGTTTATTTCTATAAGCTCTTCATAATAGTATATGAGAATAACTTATAATTTGTATTACACCAATTTGACTAAATTTTAACTTTTGTAATAAAAATAGTTTATATTTAAGTGCTTATGTGTACGACATAAGTGCTTAATTAAATTGTTTATTCAACTAGATATACCGCAACATTTGAAATGAGACTACCCTAAATTAGTATGAATAGAGATGGAAATAAATTAAGTTGATCTATAGAGTCTTATGGTCTAACCTACGTCTTGCTTGCGTCAAACTAGTCTTTTTTTAAAGGCCATGTTAGATCTTAAAATTGTGCTAGATGTCATTTCAAATTAAAGGAAAGTTAACCTCAAGCCTAAAAATATGCCTATAATAGGTAAAAGGTGTTGAAAAGAGTGACAAATATTGTGTTGGTAGCTAGAAGATAGATAAAATTGTACCCATTGATTTTCCATTTAATGCTAGATCTGCACTGCTTTGATAAAAGTCCAAAAACACGAACTTTGCTCCTGGAAGCTGCCCTCCATTGATATTCTGAACTAATTGCTTAAGACCTGAGTTAAAATACTGGATGGCATTGTTGATCTTGTCATTGCATCCGGTGTTGTTACCATTAATACGTGCTAATTCATATGGTATGCACCCAATTTGACCAACTGCTGTAACGATCACTTTTCTAGCCCCTAATGAATGTAATTGCTGGACAATATTAAGTGAACAATTCAGTAATAATATCAGTTTAAAAATATATAATATTAAAGGATAAGAGCCTGGATCACCGTAATGAAATTATTTGGTCAGTTAATCAGTTAATTTATGACCAACCAGATAATTCATAACGGCTAATCTCAGTTCCTATCATTTAATAATTTCAATACATTAGATATATAAATCCTGCCAAGGTCGGTCCCAAGCCCGGGTAAATGGAGAGGGTTGTGTTAGGCCTCGACAGCCAACGTAAAATTTTGTTAAATCTCTATGACATGGATCAAATATGAAATAGTGTAAATGCTAGGTCGTTGCCCAGAAGCAACGCGCTGTATGGCTCGAGTACAGTGTCAAATGAGCAAGGGCCACTGCATCGCCGCCTGGATGTAGTGAAAAATAAGCAAGGGTTCCCGCATCTTCGTGAACGGGTGCGGGTAAAGAAGCTAGTTCATGAGAATATGATTCGTTTTGAAACTTGAAATATAGGTAAACTTACAGGAAAATCTATGGAAGTAGTAGACACAATGACTAGGAGGAGGATCAATTTCATGTGCCTACAAGAAACTAAGTGGGTGGGGAAAAAGGCAAAAGAATTAGATAGTTGAGGATTTAAGCTTTGGTACACTAGTGAAGTTAGATCGAGAAATGACGTAGGCATCATTGTGGATAAGGAGTGGAAGAAAGATATTGTAGATGTTAAAAGGATAGGAGATCGGATTATAGCCCTAAAGATTGTAGTGGAACAAGACACCTTTAATGTAATTAGCACTTATGCACCCAGGTAGGGTTAGAAGCACACCTTAAAGTGAAGTTTTGGGAGGAGCTAGAAGGCTTAATTCAGGATATCCCATTAGGAGAAAAGATTTTTCTAGGAGGGGATTAAAAGGGGCATGTAGGGAGTGTTTCGAGAGGTTTTGAGGGTTTGCATGGGGGTTGTGGTCTCGGGGTGATTAATGTGGAGGGTAAATCCATCTTCGATTTTTCATCGGCTTTTGATCTTACTATAGCTAATACTTGTTTTAGGAAAAGAGAGAAGCATCTTATCACTTACAAGAGTGGGGTCTCATGTTCTCAGATAGATTTCTTTCTTATTAGGAAATCCGATAGGAAGATTTGCTTGGACTGTAAAGTCATACCTGGAGAGAGCTTAACTACCCAACATAGAGTGATGGTGATGGATGTAAGGGTAAAGAGGAGGGCTAAGAGAAGAAGCTATAGTGGGGCTCCACGAACCAAGTGGTGGCATCTAAAGGGTGAAAAACAGGAGATATTCCAACACAAGATATTAGAGGGAGGTTTCAGGCAACGACGTGGAAGCGCAAATGATATGTGGGAGAGGATCACACATGAGATTAAAAAGGTAGCAAAAGAGACGTTGGGAGAATCTCAAGGTTTTGGACCCAAGGGTAAAGAATCTTGGTGGTGGAATGACAGTGTTCAGAGTAAAGTTCGGATCAAAAGAGATTGTTTTAAAGATTGGTCTAACTGTAAAAATGTCGAAACTTGGGATAAATATAAGATAGCTAGGAAAGAGGCTAAGAAGGCGGAGAGCGAAGCGAGAACTCAAGTTTTCGAAGGATTATACCAATCTTTAGGTACCAAGGAGGGAGATAAATCTATATATAAGCTTGCTAAGGGACGAGAAAGAAAGACAAGAGATTTCGACCAAGTAAAGTGTATTAAGGATGAAGAGGGTAGAGTTTTGGTTCAGGAAAGAGATATTAAAGATAGATGGAAGAAGTATTTTCACAACCTATTTAATGAAGGATTTGAGATCTTACCAGACTCTAACAGGTTAGACATCGGAGAGGAGGACCGAAACTATAACTATTATCGTCGGATTCAAGAGCACGAGGTTAGAGAAGCATTGAAAAGGATGAGTAGTGGCAAGGCAGTTGGGCCGGACAACATACCTATCGAAGTATGGAAGAGTCTTGGCAATAGAGGAATTGTGTGGCTCACAAACCTTTTTAATGAGATTATGAGGACGAAGAAAATGTCGGACGAGTGGAGAAGAAGCACTTAAATTCCAATCTATAAGAACAAGGGGGATATACAAAATTGCGCAAATTATAGGGGAATTAAGCTAATGAGTCATACCATAAAGTTATGGGAAAGGGTGATCGAACGAAGACTAAGAAAGGAGACTCGAGTTACAAATAACCAATTTGGTTTTATGTCTGGGAGGTCGACTATGGAAGCGATCTACTTACTTCGTCGCGTGATGGAGCGAAATCGGACGGATAAAAAAGACCTACACTTAGTTTTCATTGATTTGGAAATGGCGTATGATAGAGTACCGAGAGAGATTTTGTGGAAAACTCTGGAGAAGAAAGGGGTTAGGATTGCCTATATTAGGGCTATCAAGGATATGTATGAGGGAGCTTCGACTAGTGTGAGGACGCAGGATAGGACTACCGAAGACTTTCCCATAACAATAGGATTGCACCAAGGGTTAACTCTAAGTCCTTATCTTTTTACTTTAGTTTTGGATGTATTGACGGAACACATCCAAGTGTTAGCACCGAGATGTATGCTTTTTACAGATGATGTAGTCTTGCTTGGTGAGTCGAGGGAGGAAGTGAACGGGAGGCTAGAGACCTGGAGGCAAGCCTTAGAAGCGTATGGTTTCCGCTTGAGTAGAAGCAAGACGGAGTATATGGAATGTTACTTCAGCGGAAGGAGAAGTATGTCTACCTTGGAGGTGAAAGTTGGAGATCATATCATTCCCCAAGTTACACGGTTAAATATCTTGGGTCCGAAGAAATAGAAGCAGATGTAAGCCATTGTATTCAAGATGGGTGGTTGAAATGGAGAAGAGTCTCAGGTGTTTTGTGCGATAAGAAAGTACCACTTAAGTTGAAAGAAAAGTTCTATCGGACAGCAGGCAGACCGGCGTTGTTGAATCGTACGGAGTGTTGGACGGTTAAGAGTCAACACGAGAATCAAGTAAGTGTAGCAGAGATGAGGATGTTGTGTTGGATGAGTGGTAAGAATAGACATGATAGGATTAGGAATGACACTATTAGAGAGAGTAGGGGTAGCACCTATAGTAGAAAAGTTGGTAGAAAATAGGGTTAGATGGTTTGGGCATGTAGAGAGAAGACCGTAGATGTCGTGGTAAGAAGAGTAGATCAAATGGAGGAGAGTCAAGTTAAAAGAGGTAGAGGAAGAACTAGGAAAACTATTAGAGAAACCATTAGAAAGGATTTAGAGATCAATGAGTTGGATCTAAATTTGGTTTATGATAGAACACTATGGCGTCATTGGATCCATGTAGCCGACCCCACTTAGTTGGATAAGGCTTGATTGTTATTGTATATATTATTCATGTCCACTTTTCTATCCCATTTGGGACTCTTAGTCACACGAGATATATCAACAAAAAGTATTAAGACTCAATTTTATATGTTGTAACCATGTGTGTGTATATATTTAACAAAAAAAACTACAACAATCAATCACTTTGTTGTCGAAGATGTAGGTACAATCAGCTGCATTGTGTGATTAATTGTTGGTGTAATTGTGTCTGCTTATCTATCTATTTACATCCTCAACTTACATTGTTCAATAAATTTGTCACACCATTATGTAACTATATATGTAGATTCAATTGGAATTAGATGTGTGTAATATTTAATTTAGGTTTAATTACACTTTTGGTCCCCTAAGTTTACTTTCTATTGCAATTTTTGTCCTTCACGTCAATTTTGACCCAGTCAAAGGACACGTGGGCGCACGTGTGTAAATTTTTTTATTTTATTTTATTTCTATTTTTAATTATTTTTTTGCTTTTCTAAAATTATTTTTATTTTTTTTAATTTAAAAAAAATTAAAAAATATTTTTGTAATTAAACAAAAAATTGTTTTTTTAATTACAAAAATAAAATAAATTTCTTTTTTGTTTTTTTATTACAAATAAAAAAAATTAACTACAATTTTTTTTTTTTTATTACAAAAATTAAAAATAATAAAAAATTATTTATTTTTTATTTTTTAATTACAAAATAAAAAAATATTAAAAAATCCAAAAATAATTAAAAATTTATACATGTGGCGCCCACGTCAGCGTTGATTGGGTCAAAATTGGTGTGGGGGCCAAAATTGCAGCAGAAAGTAAACTTAGGAGGTCTGAAAAGAGTTGTTTTTTTAGGGGGCCAAAATCACAACTTTGAAAAACTTAGGAAGGCAAATGTGTAATTAAGCCTTTAATTTACTCACAGATAGTTGGCGAGCGTAGTCTTGAAGAAGGGCAGATGCAAAAGCTTTAGGTGTGTACTGAGTGCTAGTTGAATAAAAATCAGTCATAAAATAGTTGTTCAGGTAATCATTGCTTCCCAACCCTGAATAGTATATGCATTTGCTTAGGTAGCTATTAAGTGCATCATTGTCTCCTCTAAAGAACCTTCTCATTTGTTGCACTGTGTTTCCAAAGTTTGTCACTTGCTCGGTCATTGATGTATGAGCCCCCTGCATATATAAAAAGGAAAATAACTTAGTATCTAAAGTTTTAGAGTAATAGCGATTTGGTCTCTTTTTTAGTTTTAATGAGACTCTGGTAATACAAAGAGTCTCATTAAAACTCGGGTTATTCAGCACAATTTGACATTAACTTGAACTCGTTAACCACTTAAGTTAAACTATTTAATAATTAAGTTTGATCTCTGAAACTAGTAAAAGTTTTCAAGAGTATATGTATATGAAAATTGTCAATTCCATTACTTCTTATCAAACAATATTCAGGACCATGTTGACTAATTTTAAAGGACTAATATGATTAAAAAAAAATTAATTTTATGAAGTATTTTTATAGATTAAAATTTTTGAAGACTAAATTGGCAACGTCTTACAATTTTAGATTCTAAATTGATGATTCACTCAAAAAGATATGTCCAATGTTGAATTAGCGTGTGCTGTATATCTAAGAATATATGTACAATACCAGGTTACTGCCTGTTTCTTCTCTGATGCCTGCTGCTCCAGATGCATAATTGACTCCTCTAAGAAGGTCCAAACCCCTTGCTCTTGAATTTGGAGGAATATATGCTCGAAAACCCAAAAGCTGAGCTGCAATTATACACTAACATTTTACTTAATGCAAAAACTGCTATAGAATGATCGACTTAGTGACCAATTTAACGATCAATCTAGAGACCGCAAATTTTGAATCATTCTCTTAATTGGTCCCTAAGATTAGCAACTAATGATTTAGTGACATTATATAAATCAGTAGCTACAGACACGAAATAGTTCGGTCACCAATATGAGTCGTTATATAATGAATTTTTAGTATACATGCATGTAGCACATGCTAATGCCACCATAAGAAAAAAAATTCTCACAAACATCAAATTATATTTCACTATGATGTCATGCTTTTATATCACATTGTCAACGCATAGTAATTAAATTGTGTATGTTTACCTAATGCATCGACAAAGGTTCGACCATTGGTGAAGCGACCGGTAGGACCTTGTGGGAAGTCGATGCCATAAGGTCTATAATTAGCCCTAGCAAGTGTTAGGATCCCATTGTTGTTTCCATTATCAACCAATGAGTCGCCAAATATGAAGAAACATGGCACTTGTTGTCCCTCCGGTTGCCGTGGCAAAACCTGAGACAAACATTTTGTAGCACTTAGGCTCAGCCATATACACGTGAATGTGAAAATAAAATGCTTCATCTTAGTGAACTCAAAATATTCTGATACAAATGACCGTATATGGACTGCATTCTTATATTTGTTTATAACTTGGAGTTGGAGATCGTTGCATGATATCACATATTTATGGCATTCATGTGATAATTCTAAGTTTATTTAATATGCTAATTGGTTGGGAAAATGTGAAGATAGCAAGAGAAGCTTTTTGGTACACTTTTTGGTAGTGTGTTTATGGGGTCTTATCATTTAACATGATGAGACTAACTTTACAATCGGTGATTGGAGGCTCAATCTCGTGACCAGAAAACTTATAGGAGCATGCCTTCCAGAAATGTATTGGTTATTGGTTATAGGTAATTACTTTATGTGAAATTGTTTCCAATCCGATTAATGTATAGTCATGGCCTTAATAACATTCACATGTACCCGTTCTCCAATGTCGTATCAGAAAATTCAGAACCAATAATAGTATAATAATTTGAAACAACCATTTAATGATTAAATGATGGAGGAAGGAACGGAAAAAGACTAGTGACAGCTAACGGCACATTTACGATAAAAAAATTCAACTTAGAGTATGTAAAGTCCTAACTAGCTCAACCACTTGATTACTCCCTCAAATTTCATACATAAACAACAAATATTTCACATTGAATAATAGTAGTGGTTAACTTAATTAAATAATCTTGTCGTAATAAAATAATTGAATGGATTCTATAAAATATTATTCTTCAATAAAGCTTCGCATTTAGAAGTAAATAAATCCTTAATTAATCTAAATGAAATATATAGTAGAATTAATTTGTTTGTATTTTAGACCATTATTTGAGAGTATTAGATCATATAACTTATTAGTTGAAAACAAAATAGAGGGAGTTGATGGATAAGTAGGTAGGAGAAATAATTTACTTCAAAATATATTACTTGAAGCCCTCTTTTTATTGAATATTTTAGAGTTTCTTAAATGAGGGGCTCAGTTCTGTTCTTTTTTTTTGCACAAATCAAAATGCCATATATATTAACAACAGTGATGCTCCATGCACAAGGAGTGCAAAGAACACCACCAATCAAAGATTAAAGACACCAAGAGCCAACAAGAGAGCTACCAAAGAGACATTAATCAGTGGACACCCATACAAGATAGCGGATGCCTCCACCAATCATGATAACAATAATAAAAGGATGCATGTTTAGCTTTCAACCACAGAAAAGAAAGTAACTTGACTCTCTCAAAAGGGACCAAGGTAGTAGACACCAAATTTTTAAAATACGATTATTACGTTCCTTCCAAATTACCCGGTGGAAAGTAGTTGTTCTTACCTATTCTCAAACACTACATATCATAATAATAGAAAACTTGAAAACAAGTTTCAATTTGATTAAATATGAAGTCTACTTGAAAACAAACTTCATGCAAAGGATACATAGATCCAAGTATATTATTGTATTAGAGCAAATTAATATATCAACAAATCCTCCATCACGTGCTATTCCAGCTGAATAGAACATTTCAGTACTATACCACAATAATTCATTAGAAATACAAAATATAACAATCCCTGCATATAAATCTTAAATAAAGATACAATCCAAGTAACAAGAACACAATTAGCCTTCATAATCACCCTGAGCAAATTTGTTCTCTGGATAAAAGACGGCAATTACTTGATTTCCACCAAATTTTCTTCCATTCAGTCCAGAACGGGCTTTGGTAGAACCATCAACATCAGCATACTCCAAAAATACCTGCAAAAAAGAAAACAGGTTCTCACAGGACAATTTATTATATATATAATCGTTAGACCCAAAAAAAAAAAAAAAACATTCATTCATGAGCAAATAACTAAAATCATTTTCCATAAGTAATTTCTGACAAATTCCCTTTTTTCTTTCTTCAAAAAAAGTAATGCAGCATTGGCAATAGGAAAGGAGTTTTTTCACCAAAAAATAAATAAAAATAGGAAAGGAGTTTAATTCATATGCACGGTCAGTGTAAAAAAAGAATACACATGCATCCAATTATGTGTGTTGTCACATCAATTAATGAGTTAAACACATAAATTGGCATACTCGTTTTGGATGCATGTGTAGAACTTCTTTATATTGACATTGTATATAAATTAAATCGAAACAATTTTTCAATTTCTATATAACAGAAAAACAACATCAAAAGCTTTGTTTGCTAGATGAGATTGACTGCATGAATCACGCCATTATTTCCTGAAGGACAAACACAGACAAACAACAAACAAAAGATTATGAATATGACCAGACAAAAGAGTAGAGGATTTCCAAAATAATAGGTCAAAAGAGCAAACCTTTCCAACTCCAGGGCACAGTTCACCATCAGGCCGTGGGCGAGGGATCACCACATTAACCAAATTACCTGCAGATATTGTGTAAATAAAAACAGTTAAATATGCACATTTTCAAAGCAATTAATGAAAGAAGTACGCGTAAAAGACTGAATTATGAAGGCTTTGAGTTTGAAACTTAGGCCTGATTCTTTAGGGGAGAATGTAAGATTACAAAAGGCTGTAAAACAAGTATATAACACAATTTAAATGAATGTTATAGAACACAAAAATTACCAAATTTAGAGCATTCCTGTCGCATATCATCAAGAATCTCTTCATAGTCCTCATCATCTTTTAGCTCATCAGGAGAAACTGCATGAGTTAAACACAGCACCTTTGTTGCCACCAATGCTGGTTGTAACATAAGTTTCTAAAAAAATTGAAAGTTCAAAACAATTAAAATTTCAAACTCGTGCACAAAAATTTTAAGGAAGATACACAATCCAAATTAATAATCCCATCATACCTGCAGAGCAATCTGCTGCTGTGCATGCATTAAAATGCTCTCTTGCTCAGGCTTAGGCTGCATTGGGTTTGTATTTTGATTAGCTCGTCTAACTGTAAGAGTCTTGTCACCCATTTTTATTCCATTGAGAGCTGCACAGGCAATATCTGTAACTGCAAGATCTTGATAAACACAAAATGCATAACCCTTTGAATTCCCTGTTTCTCTATCTTTCACTAGATCAAAACCCCGAAGAGGACCAAAAGTCTCTAAAAGCTCTCTGATTTGAGTTTCAGTAAAATAATAAGGAACTCCACCAACAAAAATCCGATCAGGACCATCAAGTCCCCCAGCAGAGCCAGGTGATAGTCCAACTAAGCCCAGATTAAGGTTTGGGTTAGGTTGGCTTGGCCCTAGGGCAGCAGCTAGAGACGGATTATAATCAGTAGGTCTCCTGACCTTCACTGGTGCACCCTGAATTAAAAATGAAATTACAATTAACACTAATATATTTACTCACAATCTCACAGAACAAAAAGATCTCAACCATCAATTATAGTCAAAAGATACCTCAAAAATAATTCCATCCAAAGCCATTGCATTGCTGGCTTCTTCAACGGACCTCATCTCCACAAAGGCAAACTTCTTGTCATGATTAATGTAAACATTCACAACTGCATCACCTGGACCAGCGGTGTTTCCTCCAATTGTAGCCATAACCTGACTGAAGAAAGTTGCAACTGACTGCAGCATAACAAAATTAGAAGCAAATATTAAAATCCAAAAGTAGCACAAACAAAACTAGATTAAAAAATGTATCCAACGTGTTCTCTACTTAACTACGTCCTAATTGCTTCCTAAACTCAAATCACAAGAATCAGTAATAGAGTGTGCAGTAAGCCAGTAACATACTCTAAAAAGCTTCATCATTTTATGAAACATGGAAACTACATGACAAATAGGCAATTTAGAAGGGTATGAAACTAGCTTTGCCATTCTCATTCATGAACCAACATGGAAAGATCATTTTGAGCTGCTCTACATTACCTGCTCATTAGCTGTAGGAGAGAGGCCACCAACATACACCCGTCTAGCATGTCGTGTAGCCTACATGTTCGGTACATCGAAAAAGGGACGAAGTTAGGGAAATCAATGCTAAAAGGAAAAAAAAACTAAACATCATCTCACAGAAATTCCTCTTTTACCTGTTGTGTCATAGCCTGAACTGGCAAGACAGGTAGAGCACTAAACGGCTGCACCTTAAAAAGACAAACAAAAATGTAGTGAATTTGATATAACATTGTCCAGCAGAACCAGAATTGGGAATAAAAAGAAAAATACCTGATTTGTAGGCAGGGGAAACATATTTGGAAACATTCCAGGAATAGCAGGACTTGCCCCAGTGATCTGACCTGCAAGTACAGCAAGGCATATTGCATCTCAGAAAAAATAAATAAATAAACCCATACCTTACAACTTTTGCAATTCTATTACACTATTAATGATCAACTGACTTCTGCTACAACTGGCATGAGCTTAAGCATAAACTCACCTCACTGCTATATTATAATTTTATTTGTATTTTATATTATGTTTTTATCAATAAGATTGAATAATATTGTAATTTGTAAACAAGCTTTAAAGATAATATTCGTAAGTCTACCGAAGTAGGTAATAGTTTCCAGTTGAAGATGAACAAGACCCACCAAAAACAGGTGCATTGATTCCTCCTTGGACATAAAAGCTACAGATGTCGGCTCACGCCCATTGTCAGCACAGTGGGGCTAGTAGCCCAACATTGCCTTCTTAGAGCATAAGACAAGACATACAACAAAACAAACAAACACCAAACACAAGACAAAAAACCAAAGCACCATTTAGTTCCAGAATTGTATCACTAAGTAAAAAGAAAGACAAAATTACACACCAAGGGAAACCAGAACTATATACCCAGTAGTAACTGAAACTTATCTTACCAAGTAAACAGTAAACACCATGTAATTTGATATGAATTTTCCATACTAGGATCAACACCAACAAAAAAGAGGGAAAAAAGAAGAAGTTAAGATTAAAAATGTTTATAATATACACGTGAAAAAGTGTACCTGCAACACCAGTAGCACCCAATATCGCAGAAGTAGGGGGAGCCATATCAAAACCACTAGTCCTTTTGCTGTAAGTAGATCAAATTAGTTTTTCAATGATGAATGTTGCTTTTCATGCAGAGGAACATGTATGAATAAATAATAAATAATTCAAATTAAACCTAATAGCATCCAACACAAATAAAAAATGGGTGGTTTTTAAAATGTTAGATTTCACTGAGCAGCAAGGCAACCTTCCACCACCTATGAAATTTGAAATAATGAATATACAGGCCCTTATCAGTTGTTCAAACTTTATGTGATGTAGTCATAATATTCCTTACATTAAAAGGTTAAATTACTTAGCAAGTCCCTTTAGTTTTAAGAGATACTTTTTAAGTCCATGGAGTTTCAAAATTTTATAATGAACTTGTTTTTTATCCAAACATACAAAACACACATTGGACTCGACTGGAACAACTTGTTGCAGGTTTGAAGAACATTTACTGTCAGCTCAACATAAAGCAAACACATACCAAGTTCTCAAAAGACCAACAGCACTGTTAAGATTCAATTAAGTTTAATATCATCTAAAGAGTGAAATGACCAATACTAGAATGTATATTTATAAATAAAGGCTTAATTGCATGTTTGATCCCTTATGTTTATTTTAGTTTTCAAGTTGGTCCCTTATGTTTTAAAAGTTTCAGGTTGGTCCCTTACGTTTTAAAAGTTTCAAGTTGGTCCAAAACGTTACTCACGTTGGAATAAGTTAGTCCCTTCCGTCACTTAACGTTTTGGACCAACTTGAAACTTTTAAAACGTAAGGGACCAACTTGAAACTTTTAAAACATAAGGGACCAACTTGAAACCTAAACTAAACATAAGGGATAACATGCAATTAAGCCATAAATAAATGATTGTCTGAATCACAAAATTCAAGTCAACATAACTAATTTAGAATGGTGTTAGCTTCATGCAACTTGGCTAAAATTTTAAAATTATCAGGTCATTGTTAAAAAGTTAAAAACTATGAAGACTTTACTTAATGATGAAACAAAAATGATCTAGAGAGTAATTTGACCAGATCAAATTATCAAGGATATATCACATGAAAACTGTAATAAAATGGCATCTAATAACTAAGTAAATTATTAGTCCCTTCCACATGCATTCACACAACATTATGCCAGTCCCCTCGCGCATATCCTTTAACTATTTGTTGAGCGAAACAGAACTTGAAATTTTACAAATGGCAGACCCAGCACATGCATTATATGTTAGTGCACACCTAAATAACAAATCTTATGGATCTTTCTGGGACTTACCTTTTGGAGCGTGAACGAGAACGAGACCTTGATCTATGCTCAGATCGAGCCCTTGACCTTGATCTAGATCGAGACCGGCGCCTACTCCTATGCCTATCCTCTCGATCATGCTCCCTTCGTCTATACCAACAAACAATGTTAGATAATAAATAAATATTGGATATAAAAGAATATGAATAGAAAGTATAACAATTGGCTGAAATTAAAACATTTCTGATGTTCTTGTTTATAAAATTGTAAATCCTCACATAAGATCAATAGATGACATTAAAAATAAAAAATAAAAAAAACTGATGCTGATGCACCAAACCAGAAAATAACTTTTTACCTGTCATAGCCTCGGCTTCTGTGATAATCATCGTCATCTCTATCCCTTACCCTTTCCCTTCTCTCACTACGATCTCTGTGGCGATCTCTATGGTGATCACGGTCACGGTCCCTCTCCCTTTCCTTCTCCCCATCCCGATCACGTTCCCTGTCTTTGCTTTTCTCACTATCTCTGCCCCTGTCCCTGCTTCTCTCCCTATCTCTGACCCTGTCCCTGCTTCTCTCACTCTCTCTGTCCCTGCTTTTCTCCCTATCCCTGTCCCTGCTTCTATCCCTGTCTCTTCCCTTTTCCCTTTTTCTCTCCTTTTCTCTCCCATTCTCCCGCTCCTTTTCTCTACTTCTGGAGGATTCTCTGTCATTATCACGAGAACCGTGCTGCCAAAAAACAAACAAGACTAACAAGGGTGAACAAACCCACATCTTCAAATTTGATGATAACAGTGATGATGCATATAAAATTTGGGTGATAAATAAGCACAACAGAGAAAGAGATGCATAATTAAGAAAAAACCAATAGGTATCCACAATCACAAATACCATATCACATTGCATGTAAAAGAAAATACCACAACCATCGAGCATTTCAAAATTTCTTATCACATTGCATGTAAAAGAAAAAACCAATAGGTATCCACAATCACAAATACCATATCACATTGCATTTGTAAGAAAATACCACAACCATCTAGCATTTCAAAATTTCTTATGTCAAGGGTTAATTATGCTTTTGATCCCTCTATTCACTAACAAAAATAATCCTCTTTATTAAAATCGAACTTTTTGGTCCTTCAAATATCACATTTGGTGCAACTTTGATCCCAACCCAGATAATGGTGAATTTTGGCCCCACAAGTGATGATTTTTTTCTCAGTTTTGAATCTCGAGAAAAAATGTCACTTTTGGGGCTAAAATTCACATTTGAGACAACACTGGGTTATGACCGAAATTGAAACAATTGTGAAACCTGAGAACCAAAATTTCTATTTGAAAAGGGAACTATTTTCATGAACATAATACAATAGAAGACCAAGAGTGCAATTAAACCTAAAATGAAAAGTCTTAAAATGCTATAAAAAATCACAAAATTATGTTCACAAATCAAATACATCAAACAGCAGAATTTTTCATTTATGAGAAAAAAACGATGAAGAGGATTCATCAGGTTAAACACATCAGTAAGAAAAAAACCAATACAGTACCCAATTACCAGAAATTGTAAAGTTATATGAACCTTAGGTTATCAATATTCTAAACATTTCCTAAAATTGCAAAACTTTAATAAAATTTATCAATTAATTTCAAATTCATCCCTAATAATACCAACTTAATGCAATTCTCGTCCTACAAAAACCCCAAAGGGTCAAATTTGATTAAAATTTTGAAATTTTAGGGATTTCTTCAAAACTATCCTACGATTTCACCGATCAATTCAAGTATTTACCCTAATTAATCAATCATACAATTAATCAAATACTTGCCCCTAATTAATCATACAATTGAATCAGAAATTAATCGAAAAATCAAATCATAACCAACACATATCTAATTTGCCGTTATAATTGAATTCCAATTTGGAAACAAACGAAAAACCCTAATTGATTGAAATTGAAAAATAAAGGAACGGTGAATTAGGAAAAATACGTTGGATTTGGAATCGATGAGATCTTCTTCATCAACAGGTGGTGGTGGTGGTGGTGGCGGTGGTTGTGGAGAAGAATCGTTGTGAGTATGATCTTCTTCTTGTTGGAATTTTCTCTCTTTCTCTTCGTCTTCGAATTCGTATTCACCCATTTTCTGTTTCTCTCTCTTTCTTCTCTCGAATCAATGAATTCGATTTTTATTGCAGTTTTTGGTTTTGTTGTGATTTATTTATGAATGAAAATTGCTTTTTTGACCTCAACAAGATCCTAAAAACAGATGGAAATTCCAGAATTGCCCACAATGGTAACTACCATTCTATCTTACCGTTGTCTCATCTGCACTTAAGTTGAAAGAACACCAATTGTGATTTTGCGCGTTTTGCTCTAAAAAATAAAAAAAATCAAGACTTATTCAGAATGTTACGGAAGTTTCCACATCCTTTATATGTATTTTTATAGAGGTGTCCGTAAAGTTTCGTAACTTTCCGACTAAGTCTCGATTTATTTTGATTTTTCGACTGAACTATGCAAAATCGCAATTTTTTTCAAGTGCTATTCTAGAAAAGTGACCTAGATGTTGAATTTTTCCACGATTTTTTACACTCATGTTTAAAACAAAAAAAGAACATTTCCCACAAAAAAAATTGAATTTTTCAACAAGGGACGGATTGAATATGAATATTTAACGCGCCTAAAACTCAAGACACCAAAATATCAACCTAGAAATTGAATTTTGACATGTTTTTTAGCAGACACCTCTATTAAAATACATATAGAGGATCTGCAAATTTACGTAGTATTTCGACTAAGCGTCAATTTATTTTGAATTTTTTACCGAAACGCGTAAAATCACAATATTTTTCCAACTGCGCGTCCAGAAAAATTATATAGAGGTTGAATTTTTTCATTATTTTTTGCACACATGTTAAGGACATAAAAAAAACATTTCCCACAAAAAATTAGAATTTTCCGACAACTGATGGATTAAATATGTATTTTTAATGCGTCAAAAACTCAAGAAACCAAAACTTCAAGACGTCGACCTAGAAATTAAATTTTGAGCTGGTTTTTTTTTTTGCAGAAAGCTCTATAAAAATACATATATAGTGTCTGTAAAGTTTCATAGCATTCCTAATTAGCCTCGATTTATTTTGATTTTTTGACCGAAATGCGTAAAATCACAATTGGTTCTCTGTTAGGAACTACACTTAAGTACAGCAAAGGCAGTTGTAGTTAACTGCAGCTGAGAGCCAACAGTAGTTAATTGTCGCAAGGGCAATTTCATAAGTTCCATGTGTTTTTAGAAACTTTTTGATATCAGGAAAGCAATTTTCTTTATGAATTATGAGTCTCGATGAGAATATCTAACTAATCTATGAACAAGTTGGGTTGTAGTACCACGAGTTGGGTTAAGCCCAATAACATCTGCAACTTTCACAGTGTTTCTCATTAGGTTACTGAGTTGCATTTGTTGATCACACGGTGATCCTTACCTGTGGGTCTTACTCCCTCCGGGGTAATTGAAACATTGACTTAAATTAGAGTTCCTAAATTTACAAAGGTATGGTGTCAAGTGTTCCTAAAGATTCTCTCATCTATGAATCTTACAAGTACATAGCACGATGTCCCTCTCGGTAGTTCTACAAACAGGCAGTCTTATCAACGTCTACCTTACCAAGGTACGAGAAGAATGGAGTTTCTGGGCTAATTTAAGTCATGAAGTCACTTGTTTCCTTAATTACTAACTAGTTACTACCTAATTTCAGCAGAGTTCATCAATATTAGGTATCATAGTAGTCAATTGCGGATAGCAGCGTTGTTGGCCTGTAAATTTAACAGGCTCATTCAATATGGTCGACATTTGTTTGACATTTTTACTTTGCAGGATTCGAAGAGCTTTCTCATTTCAATCGAAGAACCTCGACGAAACGTTAAGCCTAAGACGCATAGTCGGAATTTCGACAAAGCAAGCCTGAAAGAGTAATCTCACGTCGAAGTCTAGCAAAAGGCGGGAAAAACACGATTTCAAGCATTGAAACGGTTTCCATATAGTGGAGACGTGGGATAGGCAGTTATCCAAGATGGAGGAAGTGATGATCATGGAGTTAGTGGTTCGCCATCTAGGTTTTAGTATAAATAGTAGTTTCCAAGCCGAAAAGTGTGTCGCAAATCATTTACAAAATTCTACAACACTCAAACTACCGGCGTCTAGGGAAACGAGTTATACAGAATGTATGTAAACTGATTTGTAGACCACCCCTTTTATTTTAATGCAATGCATTTTACCTTTTCCTTGAGTTTACGTGCGTAAACTTACTTTTATCTTTCTTTTATCTACTTTGTTTTAAGCTTTTAATTGCAAACCTCAAACCTCTCGAGAGACAGTGCCTTTTACTATCAAACTCGTCCTGCTCTCTAAGCAACCTGAGTTCACTTCGTGGCCTTTTTTCAAACTATTTTCTTGTAAAAACCTTTGCACAATGTCTTGAGATTTCTAGTTTGATCTCGCTTGTAATAATCAGAACTAGCCCCCGTTTGCCAAAATCACAGGCAAACAAATTGGAATGCCCAGTGGGACCCAGTTTGTGCAATTGATTTTCAAAACCCTTTTTTCAAAATCAAAAAAACCATTTTCAAAAACCCATCTCTTTGAAGAGATCCGTTTTTAGAATTTTGTTACTATTTCTGGGTAACTTTATTGCTAAAAACACCAAGTTGTTCGTGTATGAATTTGAGAAGTGGTAGATATATGCCTCGTGCCGGTTCATCTTCTTCACAGTTACGACAAATACAAGCGACCTCTCCTTTAGGACATTTAAATGTGTCTACCCCTGTGGGGGCAACCATGGCTATGCCAGGCTCGACGGAAATGGGAGTAACCGCTCCTTCGACCGTTTCTACGTTCGCTCCGTTGACACGACCATAAACGGGAACCATTATACCCCCACTCACTGTTGGTGTTCCTTCGACTATCAGCATGCCAAGTTCTAGTGCTCCTTCAAACAGGCCTAGGCGTGATGATCGAAATGTAAATATGCAGAATGTTCCTAGGGAACAACCGTATGGTATGCCAACTTCGATGATGGCAAATGTACAGAATAGTGCGCCAGTTTTTGCAGACCAAGCAAATCCGTTCACCATGCACAACGTACATAGTCCCTCAAGTTCTAGCATATTTGGTCAGAATACTCTACCACCGTTGACAACAGATTCGATGAATTTGTTAAGACAACAAATGGATGAGAGTAACCATAACGCAGCAAATTGGTACCATGTTTAATCCTTTGATAAGGGACACAAACCGGAGTTACCAAGCCTTAACCATACAAATGGAGAGAATAACAGATTTCTTTGCACCCCCACAACCGGCTTACCAACCGGTTACGCAAATACAAAATCAACAATCGTTGCGGTTAGTTGAACCGATGGTTCAGAGGCCACAACTTGTGCCTCAGCCCCAACCGGTCGAACCAGTAATACAAGGTCAGCTTGAAGTGATCTTGGTGGGTCGAAACGATAATGCCGATGAAGTTGTTAGAAATGTCCAACAACAAAACATAGGAGCACAAAATATTATAGCCAATTTGGTCGAAAACATTATGGCTCAAAATGGTTTAAATATTGGCCTGCATAGGCCAAACTTTGTTTCTCCTTTGTCGGAATTGGTATATCAAATTGAACTTCCTAGGGGTTACAAAATTCCTAAGTTCACCAAATTTGCAGGGGATACCAGTGAGTCCACTGTCGAACATATCACAAGATATTTGACGGAGGCATGAGATCTAGCAAATAATGAGAATTTAAGGTTGAAATTCTTCCCTAATTCTCTAACGAAGAGTGCCTTCACATGGTTTACTACTCTTGCACCACATTCGATCCAAAATTGGACTGAATTAGAAAGGTTATTCCATGAACAATTCTACATGGGTCAATCTAAGATAAGTCTAAAAGAATTGGCGAGTGTCAAAAGGAATTCCACTGAATCCATTGATGATTACCTCAATAGATTCAGATTATTAAAGGCAAGATGTTTCACTCAAGTACGTTAACGCGAGTTAGTCAAAATGGCCGCTGGTAGCCTAGATTATTCCATTCGGAAGAAACTAGACACTCAACACTTGAGAGATATGGCCCAATTGGCCGACAGAGTTCGACATGTCGAAAGACTAAAGGCTGAAAAGGCCAGAACTCATAAACATTTCAGGAAAGAAAAGGTTGCTTATATCGCATCAGATGAAAGCAACCATAAATTCGACATAACTTTTGGCGATGTCGAAATACAGGAGGTTGATATTGCTGAATTGAAACCAGGGCCCCCTTATACGTGTGAATCGTTAAGGCCCTCCGATGGGAATAATCCTGTCGAAACAAGTAATGAAAGATATGTCCCCAAGATATATACATTCGACGTAACCAAATGCGACGAGATTTATGATCTCTTAGTTGCTGATGAAAGTGGTAGCACCTAAGGATGTAAAAATCCCACCACTAGAACAACATCAGAAAAGAGGTTTTTGTAAATATCATAACTTCTTCGGACAAAACACCTTTCGATGTTCCCTTTTCAGGGATTTTGTTCATAAGGGTCTTAATGAAGGCATATTGAAGTTTGGAAACAAAACAAAAACAATAAAGAAATGCCTTATTATTTATAGAACAAGGTTTAGAGAGCGGCGGCTAGGGTTTTAAAACTTTTGTGAATTAGGTTAAGCACTCACAAAAAATTAGTAATGCTTCCGCACAATGGTTCTATTTATAGAATCACTTGTGTGGTCAGCAAGACAACACTTACGTACACCGTACCTTACGGTGGACCGAGTTTCTCTATTTTTCGTAAATTAAGTAATAAAGTCATATTTAATTATTTAATTACTAATAAGTCTTACTTATTATTTTATAAATAAGTCTTACTTATTTATTTCTCTCATCTATTTGTCCTTTGTGTGTGACCATATAGGTTCCCGTAACGTTGACAATAATATTAAATCACATATTTAATATTATAAACAGTGAGCGGTATCTAGCAACACATCACTGCTACTCAAGTGACGAGAATGTCATGCGATCTGACGAAACCTTTATGTGATAATGATCATGTGTATAATTACCTTTTTGTCCTCGTGTCTATATTGAACACAAGGCATAGCATGTCACCCTTGTCCAATTCAATATTGGGCTCGTAGACATTTCTCCTGTTATGTAGGAGAGGCAAATTTTATCTAGGTCACTCATGTCCCTCAGCATGATTCGTGGAGTACCCATCAACCAACTTTATAGTCATCTTGTTACGAACAACGTTTGAATGGTGACAAAGCACTCGACTCCAACATCTAGGGTACATAGTGGTTTTAGGTCAAAGGGGAGAATACACCACTATCACTATGAGAATATCTTATGACACTTTTCATAACTTTTACTATGTAGTATTCTCATGTGGGTCAATCCAATATAAATATTACTCCTAATATTTATAACTATGTGAAGACTTGATAACTCTTTATCCATGATCTGTGAGATGTGATCATCAGTCTATTCACTTAATAGTCTCCATGCTTTAATGATATCCCACTTCACAATAAAGCTTGACTACAGATACTTTAAGAATATTTTTCTTATATTTAATGGGGTCTCATAATTAAGTTATACTTAATGTTCCATTAAACGAACTAAATATTCTAGGGATTTAATTATTTTGAAACAAAACAAAAACAATAAAGAAATGCCTTATTATTATATATTCATAATATATATTTGTATCAATATCATGATACAAAGTCAAACTCAATCAATATAGATTGGCTATTAGGGCTTACTCCAACAATCTCCCACTAGCACTAAAAGTCAATCAAATATTAACTCAATATCTATTGGTCAAATGTTAGCATCAAGCACACTCTGGGCATGATACTATTCTAGTAGATAAGGAACTCTTTCCTATGTTGGTAGGTTACACTACTTTCAATTTACACTTTCGATTTTCTATCGAAAAGAAATTGAAGTGTCAAAGTATATATTTAGATTATTGGTGAGATCAAGTTTTCATTGCTCGCAAGATTTAAACCAATTTCATCTCAGACGAGATCAATGGAATCCACAACGCAAGAAACACATGTTTTCCCTCAGTTATGAACTAAACAATCCAAATCATATATACTCCACATCTGTAATAGAAACAACATTACGATGATGTAATGGTTTCGTCATGATTTGCATCATAAGTTGCATGAAACCTTATACAATCAATCACATCTTAAATGTATTCATAATACCATCCATGTCATTTTTCTACAAGAAAACTCACATTCATCTTATGAGTCATACTCATTTGGATGATATAACCAATATCCATATATGGTTTGCGTACATGGCTTCTTTATAAGATACTACGGCATATAGCCATTTCTCAAAGTTCATGCCATTTAAAACCTTCTAGTAAGTCGTGGCTCATCTTCCATGAGCATCATATCACCTTGTCGAGTAATGACAAAATCATGTTCCTCATCCTAGTGATATGACATATCAGACTCATCTAGATCTTGTGCTACTTAAACTGGTGATTTAACAACAACCCTTTGTTGAATCAATTTGTGTTCCATTATTAGAGAGACATGTATTTTGTGTTACTTGACTTAATTCAAGTTCTACATCACTCCCACTGGCTCCTGTAGAAACATACTCCTTGAAAAGGAATACTCCAGTTCTAGCGATAAACAAATTTTATCAAAGAAGAAGATGTAGAAATAATATCCTTTAGTTTCCTAAGGATAGTTACACAATTATACGTTCATCTAATTTGAATTTGAGTTTCTCTAATAAACCATATAACCTCAAATTATCATAAAGTCAAAACTAGGTGCTCTTACCTCCATAACTAATATGGTGTCTTTATGATTACTTAATTGGAACTTGTTGTGGGTGAATAATAACTGTAATTTTAATTTCAAGAGTCATTGAGTTATAATCAAACTATTTTAGATCGAATCATGTCAAACATGAAACGATGTAACTAATCATTATACTCCTTAATCAAGTATTTACCATCACGACTTACTCGTATGGTCTATATACTTTTCAAACTTTATTCTTTTTACTTCATTGTTAAACTCGTTGAACAATTTCAAAGATTTCTTGAATCGTGTCAAATACACTTTGCTCATCTACTAATTTGATTAGTAATGTTAGATGAAGTAATAAATATCTAAAAAATATGTTTAGTGCTCCATATACATCTCATATGTATATCAACTCAAATAGATTATGTGTCTTTTCACTTTTGTTGGTGACCGGTATACTAATTTCTTTTGAAAGGTGGGACTCACATCCTTCAAAAAGATATAAAATCAAATGAGTCTAATAGCCCATATCCATAGATTTTGGAAATGTGAATCACACTTGTTTGTACTAAACAATGATGTCAATGATATACAAAAGGTTCTAATTTCATTTTGATCCTTTTCTCATAAGTTATAGACCAGCTTATCAAGATCATGAAACTCAAATTCATTACTTGATTAACATACTTATATAGAAAACATAATTTGTATAATAGGACAACGTTTATCTATTATTCATCTACACAATCATTCTCTTGTTAATACAAGATTTATGATTTAATGCTTCTATTTTATATGGAATTTAATAACAATCATTTAGTTTCATATCAAGTTAAATTTAAGTCCAAGCATTAGCTCATATGTCAATGAAACAATTTGTTTCACTCTAGACGTAAGTGGACTTCACTTATAGTTAATCTCCCGCTTCTTTAAAACTCTCTATATTTCAACAAATATGAGATTAATCATCAAGTATCATATACTTATAATGTAGAAGTAGAAATTTAACTTTCTATAACTATATGAGCAAATAAGAAGTCTTCTATTTTAACTCCTTAACAGTTTTTCTCATTCTTAAGAACAATTCTTAATTTTGTACCAATTCAAAAAATCTTTCATGAAGATTTTGTTCTTCATAAGAACATTTAACCGTATAATAAAATGCATATGCTAAAGAAATTCTAAATACAGAAAATAAATAAAATAAATGTATCATGATTGAAAAACATATTTAATTAGGTCTTTAATTAAATATCCTCCCACTATTTTACTCAAAACAAATGACCTTCAACATTTGAATCGGAAAATCTCATTGGAAGATTTTCTAGTGAGTTGAAATCCATATTTCACTTCGTTTTGAGTCAACGGGGGCTGATCCCTCAAAACTTAGCTATTTAGGTAGGAACTCCTTCCAATTGTATCTCATACAACTTTCAAATCATTTGAGTGAATAACTCCTTACTCTAATCTATCATATAGATGTTCCCAAACATTGCTTCTAAATTTATTTTAATCATATTGAAATAATTTAGTTAAGTTGGACCCAAAGAATATCAGTCGAGTAAATGGAATTACCGCACCGCAACTTACTATTATAGAAAGTGCACTTTTTGGAGGCAAAACCTACACATTTCGATATTAATTTTGAAGGGTGTCATCCTTTGAAAAGCAATTAACTTAATATTCTTTTGAAGTAAATATATATATTTTAATCTCATTAAAATAATCTAGTTAAGTTAGATCCAAAAATAACAGTCCTCGTGAGCTTAGCTCGGTTGATAGGGACAATGCACAAAATATGCAAGGTCCGGGGTTCAAACCCCGGAGACCACCAAAATATGATAAAAAAAATAACAGTCGGTAAATAGAATTACCGCACCAAAACTTACTAGTATAGAAAGTGCACTTCGCGGAGGCGAAACCTACATATTTCAATATTAGTCTTGAAGTGTGTTATACTTTGGAAAATAATTTACTTCATATTCTATTTGAAGGATTTTTATTTAGTTTAATCCCATTAACATGTGTATCTCATACACGCGTGTTTAAAGATGCATGACATTCATGCTCATAGAAAGCAAGTATATAAAACATTTAAAATATACATGCTAACATACATCTAAAACATGTTAAGCATACATCACATATATGCGCTAAACAAACACACATTTCATGCATCACATACATAAAATAAATTAGGTAGTATGGCTATGACCACCTAACGCGTAAGAATTAAATAAACTACTTTATTACAATTCTTTGACCCACGAGCGAGCTTCAAAAGTTTATCCATCAAAATCATCTTTTGATGTTGTCTTCTCTTCAACTTGAGCATTTACACTATTTAACACTTAAATAAAAGTAAACCACGACACGCACGTCGTATTTAAATAAAACAAATCACGACACGCAGGTCGTATTTAAATAAAATAAACTATGACACGCATGCCATATTTAAATAAATGAACAAACACCAATGTAAACTAAGGTCATAACCATATACCATAAATTAAATAATAATAACTATTTATTATTATTTTAAACAATTTTAGAATCAATCGAGATTTAGAAATAATATTTTGACCGCGATATGTCATATAAAATTGATTCATATATATATATATCCCTTTTGAAACTATTTTCAAAGTCAATCGGGTCATAACAAATAAAATTAAAATATGCAAATATTAGGACCAAATCCAAAGATCAGATCTGATATTGATTTTTTTTTTTTAAAATTATGATCCTTTTAAATTAGAAACAAATTAGGATCGTTTATTAGCTTTTCAAACTAATTTTGAAAGACAATCCAAAAGGTAGAATTTTTATTTACTTAATTATAATAATATTAACACTCAATAATGCCCTGTTTCCTACATATAAGCACATATAAACATACATAAATAAATCTAGCGAAAATTGGGCTGTTACAACTAGCAACACATCACTGCTACCCAAGTGACGAGAATGTCATGTGATCTGACGAAACCTTTATGTGATAATGATCATGTGTATAATTACCCTTTTGCCCTCATGTCTATATTGAACACAAGACATACCATGTCACCCTTGTCCAGTTCAATATTGGGCCGGTAGAAATTTCTCCTGTTATGTAGGAGGGGCAAATTTCATCTAGGTCACTCATGTCCCTCAACATGATTCGTGGAGTACCCTTCAACCAACTTTATAGTCATCTTGTTACAAACAACGTTTGAATGGTGACAAAGCACTCGACTCTAACATCTAGGTTACATAGTGGTTTCAGGTCAAAGGGTGAAATACACCATTATCACTATGAGAATATCTTATGACACTTTTCATAACTTTTACTATGTAGTATTCTCATGTGGGTCAATCCAATATAAATATTACTCCTAATATTTATATGGGTTAATAGTGTTTTATCCCCCTGTAATATAGGCCACTTTTGGTTTTGCCCCGTGTAAAAAAAAAGTTTTGGATTCCATCCTTGTAAAATTAAGATTCTTCAGAAATAGGCCTAGGGGGCATTTTTGAAGAATCTTGATTTTACAAGGATGGAATCCAAAACTTTTTTTTACTGGGGGCAAAACCAAAAGTGGTCTATATTACAGGGGGTAAAACACTATTAACATCTATGTGAAGACTTGATAACTCTTTATCCATGATCTGTGAGATGTGATCATCAGTCTATCCACATAATAGTCTCCATGCTTTAATGATATCCCACTTCACAATAAAGCTTGACTACGGATACTTTAAGAATATTTTCCTTATATTTAACGGGGTCTCACAATTAAGTTATACTTAATGTTCCATTAAATGGACTAACTATTCTAGGGACTTATTATTTTGAAACAAAACAAAAACAATAAAGAAATGTCTTATTATTATATATTCATAATATATATTTATATCATTATCATGATACAAAGTCAAACTCAATCAATATAGATTGACTATTAGGGTTTACTCCAACAGTCTCCTCCACCTCCACGCCTCACTAACCTCCTCCCAACCAAGCCTAAACATTTCATCTACCATTATCAATTTATCAGAAGACAAATTAAATAATCGAGGAAAACGCTTGCGTAAAGGAACATCGGCAACCCACTTATCAAACCAAAAGAACGTTTGTAAACCATCTCCTACCTTTCTCAACACCCTCTCTACAAACCAGCCCCTATCGACCTCACCTACACCATCCCTAATCTTCGCTATCTCCTTCCACCAACAAGAAAATTATTGAAAATTAAATTTCATGATATTGAAAATTATTTTTTAATTTATTTATTAATGTTATATAAAATATTAATATTGCATATAGTTACATAATGTATAACGGGTTCGTACTATAAAATAATATAATGTATAGCATGTGCAACATGACTATATTTTGGATTACGGATAAAATATAACCATGTAAATTTAAATGCATAATTAATTTAGATAAAAACTGTTAACCAATCATTATATTTCTTACAAAACCAACCATCAAGTTAGGAAATGACAATTCACAATCAACCATTATTTTTAACTAAGAAAACCTCAACCAAAAGACCATTTTAAGGTAGGAAGGCAGTCTAATTATAGACATAAATTAATCCTAATTTGATTGTGTGGACATTATCCATAATTTACAAATACATTAAAAATAGAAAACCCATGCATAAATTATGCTTATAAAAAACTTGTTCATTGACCATAGATGAGACGTCTAATCCTAAGGTTTGGAGATTTCTAATTGCATCTTTGAAAAATATGTCTAATATGAGGTTTAGGACCTTTCTTATTGCATGTTTAGCATTGTGTTGCACTTGTTCATTAGGAAACTCACTCGAGTGGGAATGGAGGGAGTTATTTTCTTCACGTCTTTTAGGCTAAACCGATTTAGCTTTATAGAAGCACCTTTATCTCCGCTTCGCCCACTAGAGATTTGAAATTCCCCGCCCCTACTTTTAAAGTAAAGAAGATGAAGACTTATTTTCTTGTATCTTAGTGCGCATAATTGACCATTTACTTATTGAGTGGTATAAGTGGTACTACACCATTGCTGTTAGACTAAAATACTCCTTTGGAGGTTCTTCTCTCTCCTCCGGTTGTACCTTCTTCAGTGAACCGAACCCTTTCCAAACCAAATTTGCAGCTTTTGGTCTAACTTAGCCTATGATATCCATTCCCACTTACTTCTGAACCAATGGAAGACACTTTTCAAGGAAAAGAGACATTTACTGCATCTCAACTTTTAGATCAAAAGAATGTAATCGCTAGGGCAAGTGATTATTTATGGTACATGACTAAAGTAGTCTTAAATGACACAAAAATTTGGGGAAAAAAAAGGTTGCAAGTGAATACAACAGGTCATATTCTTCATATATTTTTTAATGGATATTGGATGGATACACAAACGGGTACCGTTAGTAAACCTTGATTTATATATGATGAAGAAGTTTCTTTGCAACAAGGTACCAATATTTTAAGCTTATTAAGCGTTACATTTGGTAAATCAAATTGTAGCGGATTCCCTGAAATGAAAGAAACTCTATTGTTGGGGGTCCTGTGAAATTCATTTTTAATAATAAATTTAAAGACAATATTTTGGATTTATCAAAATCTACTTGGTCATACAAAGTTGGGATGAATGGTATGACTAGAAAATTCTATGATCCCAAAACCACCAATGGAGTTTATGGAGTTCAATGGAAAACAAATAATGTTTCTGTAGGAGAACCAATGACTTGGTACAGGACCACTTTCAAGACCCCTAACGGTACCAACCCTGTAGTCTTAGATTTAATAGGCCTTACAGGAGGAAAAGCATGGGTTAATGGTCAAAGTATTGGAAGGTATTGACTTTGGGCGTTTTCTAAAGCATCATCTGAGAGGTTTTACGAAGTGCCAAGGTCATTATTAAATAATGATGTAAATACGTTGGTCTTGTTTGAGGAACTGGGTTTTGGGAGTGAAGGCCCTTTCAATGTGTTTGTCCCAGTAGTTCCAGACGGATCCAAAAATTTCAAAAAGTGGAATTAAGATTGTTCATCATAAATATTTATAGAAAATATATAAATTTATAACTAATAAAATGATGACATCATTATCATTATGAAAAATAACCAGAGAAATTTTGACACCTTAATATTGAATAGTTATTGCTTTACTCAACATGTCTTTATATTTTAAAAGTGTTATAGGACTTTTATTTATTTACAACACAATAAAATATATCACTCTATATGTATGTTACGAATAAATCATTAACAATTTATCTCTATATGGTTGCACATTTGATTACCCATAAAATTTCTAGCAGAGAATCTCCTTTCATCATTTGCATTTGCCACTAGCAGCAATAATGATAACTTAAAAAGTAAGTACATCATTGGATAAGCAATATGTTCTCTATTTTCCCTTAACTTTCTTTAAAGATCACTAATCACATCTAAATTAGAAAAATGACCATAAAGAATGAACATCCATGATATAATTTTCAAGTAGATTGTTGAGTTCCATGATCTCCGAAAAAGAAAATTATGATGGGTGAAATCGACCAAATTAATCAACTTCTCTTTGTCAAATGAAAAAAAAAAATCTCTTCAAAATAAGCTTCATGTTATTAAGCATTTCGTCGTCCACCGGCTAATTCAATTTTTTGTTTTTGAATTGTTTTTAGAGCATTTTCTCTTTGTTTTAAAGGTAAAAAACCAATGTTCTTTTTACAAGTTAAATCCCAATGCATTGTCAAAAAGAGAAAAACAAATGTCTATATACCATATTGTGATAACATTGATCCTATTTTTAAAAATGCAGTACAATGCAATAATATTTTAACAAGTATAATACTCCTATAATGTTTGTTAATAGATAAGGCATTGGTTTGTCTCTATGTGGGGTCAACGCAAGATTTTAAATAGGGTCAACATATTAAATAACCCTTTTTTAGTTGAAAAAAAATTAAAGACTGCGGTCAGCTAAACCAAAGGCTTGTATCTGTTTACCATTAGTTTTATTTGTGCAATTGCAAATTACCAAAAAAAAAACCATTATCAGTGATCTTTCAAGATGTCTCTTCGTTACCACCTTATATAAAAGGTTTAAAGGCATTTGTGACCCCTTAACCGTTAAAAAGTTGTGATTTTTGCCCCCTAATAAAAAAAATAATTTTACCCCTAAATTTTACGAAATGTTACAAAGTTGATGAGAAGGCATCACAAGTCCTAAAATAAGGGGGCAAAATCGCAACTTTTTAAAAAGAGAAAGGGTTAGAAGATCTTATTTCTCTAAAAATAGAAGGCCAAAAGAGCATATTTCTCTAAAGTTAGAGGATAAAAAATACATATTTCCTAAATATAAATAAACAACAAATTTTTTATCATTTGATTAAGGGGCTCCTTTGTTTTCATGAGCTACCTTTCATTCTGCAGTCTCATTTTCATCCAAAATCCATTTTGTAGAATGTAGACTGCACATAGGATTTTGTTTGTTTAATAGGACCATCCATTAGCTTAATAACTATCCATCATATATTGAAAGGATTTAACTATCTAAGGTGAGCTTAACTTGTGAGATTGAAATATCTAAATCATTAGAGCCATTTGATTCCATTGTAGTTTGTTGATCTCTTGAGTTTGTATTTTATGTAATAAATTCATTGAATGGAAATTATGTGCATGTTGGGTTTTGGCGTATTTCATTAATAATCTTTTTTTTTTTTTAAATAATTGTGTTGGTTATGAGACTTGGGCGCGCGACACATTAATAAATGGTGCACCACAAGTTTTCAAAGAATTTTTTGATGAGTTTACGGTGTATTGATGTCAATTATGATGTTAAATTTTTTGGGTTTTTCTGGATTTTCTATGAAGTTTGATGAAGATGTGTTGAAAATGATGAAGAAGATGAAAGGAAGGAAGAATATGAAGTTTTCTATGAATTTTTGGGTTTGGTCCCTCTGTGAATTTTGTTTTTTGATTTTGGTCCCTCTAATTTTGTGATTCAGCATATGGAACGACACATCAACGTCGTCTGTCACGTCACACGTCGCCCACATCATCCTCTGCTTGCCTCATAGACATTTTTGTAACAGTTGATGACGGCATGGACAAAAACTAAAACGTTTACAACAAAAAAGATACAGAGAAAAAAACCAAAAACACGTGACGGTTTACATAGTTAAGCCATTTTATTTTTGGTATACATGAATTTTTGATTCAATGCGCATATTAAGTGTTCTGGATCATCTTGCTGATTTTGTTTATTGAATTTTAAATTAAATTCAAAACGAAAGAGTTTGTTTTGTGAATTCAATAAAATCGGCTGCTTTGCAAAACGATGGTGGTCTGTTACTCAATACAAAATTTAAAGAAAACTTTTTTTTTTTGAGTAATTAAGTAAACCTTTTGTGATGTAGTTGCTGACCTTTTTCATTTTAGAGTTATATATGCTAGCGTTCAGGTGTCGTTTGTCCGCTTTTTTTATTGCGCTAAAATATGTATATATTACATTTTTCTTGTCCACTTTTTTGTAGTTTTGATATTACGACGTATACCCATATAAATTTGGCAAATTCTATGCTACACTAAAAAATTTGAGTGTACCGGTACACCAAATCATTAAATTAACAATTAAATGAGTTGTTTTTTTGTAGAAAAATAATTATTTTTTATCATTGACAATTATAATAACTAAATCTTATTTACCAAAAGTTTCGACGAAATAAAATTTACTTTTTTTGAACTTTTATTACTCATAATAAAGAATATTGATTATTTTTTACGAGAAAATATTAAAAATTTAATATGATTCGTATTAACAATGAAATGATGTTTTCAAAAATATAAATATTGACAAATAGCTTTTTCTTTCATAAAATGATCATTAATTTATAAATTTATAGAGCAAGAGTACCAGTACACCTCAATTTGTGAGGTGTACCGTAGAAGTTCCCTATAAATTTACACAAACATCCAAATCTAAATGTTCAGTTAGTTTAGTTAGTTTTGGTAGTTTTGGAGTTTGTTAGAGTGGTTACTTGCTTGCTAAGAAAACCAAATATTATTGTATTGGAACCTATACAAGGCATATTGCCTTGTAGTGATCGTAACTAATGAGAATACACAGCTTTACTCACACTAACATCATATCATTTACATAGTTAAATTAACTTTCATGTGAAGAAACCTGAAAAAATTGTTAAACAATAACTACAAAAAGAAAATGAAAATTTAACAATAATTTGAAAAGTCAGGAGCACTAATTTATAAGAATGATCTTTCGTAAAAAAAAATGAAGATAATAGTCGGACACCAAGGTTTTAGAAGTAACTAAATAAACAGTGATCTTTCTTACTTGAATTTCTTTGACAACAAAATGTGATAAATTAGCAATCAATAAATGCATGCAACACTCCCTAAAAAAAGCATGGTTAATAGTGTGTGTATATATGTGTGCATTCTCTTCTTTCTTATTTCTTACTGTTGCCTCTTTTTCCCACTTCAAGTACATGCTTTTTTTGTTCTCCATAACCCCTCTTTACTTAACTTACCATTTTCCTTGTCCACTTTTTTTTTTTCCCTCTCCTTCTATCCCTCATTTCTTTCTTTCCAACTCTTTTTATATATTTATGGCTGTAATGTAACTTCACTGGCATGGAAAAGGTTGATGATAATTGATAAGTAAAAAGAAAATGAGGAACAATAAATATATTCATGAGTGAATCATCAAATTCGTCCTTGAATTTTCACGGATCGGTCAAATTCATCCCTCAATTATGCGAATTATCAACTTAGTCCTTGAATTTGTCAGACGTCCATCAAAAAGTCCCTCCGTCCAAGTGCTTCGTTAGCCATGCTGATTTGTCGCCATGCATGCTGTGTTGTCTTGTACACATGGCAAGAAGGAAGCCACGTGTTCAAGGACTAATTTGATGGAAGTAAAAAATTTCAGTTTTCAGTTTTCACTTTTTTTATGTTTTTCCAATTTTGCTCCTGTATTACCCATACCTCCTTCCTCACATTTCACTCAGAAACATAAAAAATGTCCCTGACCCTTCTCCTTCCCGCTAAAACTTTCTCCATTCTCACTTCTCCAAAATCATCATCTCTGACAATTCTTCAGTTTTTGAAGTTTCTGTGCTCGACTGTGGTTAAAGGTAACGCCTTTCCTCTAGTTTATCAAGTTTCTGTGTTCGTTTCCCCCTTTTATTTTGTCCGTTTTTTTGTTTTTTAGTTTTAATTTTTAAAGGTAACGCCCTTCTTTGTTTGTGTTTGTTGCGTTTTTGAGACAGTTGTTTTGATTATTCCTTTTAGGGTTTTCACGTTAAGACTTAAAAATTTGATTTTTTTTTCTGGTTAGTTTCTAAAATTGATGAACATTTAACTTTACAATGAAGGAAATTACAGGTTAAATAAAACAGTTTGTGAAAAGGGTTTGTATTTTGATGTGTGTTTGTTAATGTCCCATAGTTGGGTTGCTTTTGTAACACCCCGTTTTCTCAACTATATAAATAATACAAGTAATCAGAGTATTCAACGTAAAACGGAATGTCACACTGCTTTTATAACATAAATAGAGTAAAGTTATTATTTATCAAAACAACCCTGTCAAAAATTCATTTATATCGTAGCGGAAAATTATTTCAAAATCAACAACTTTGTTCAACAATCTTTAGCACTACGGCTTCAACATAAATTACTTAAAGGAAAATCTTAATCCAAAAAGGTTCAACAACATAGTTCATAAAACAATACGTAACAATGGAAAGTAAAGCAAGAATCCCCATCCTGTTACGTATCAGAGCGACCCTACGACGACACACGAGAGAGTCAACTCACATCAACAGCTAAGCCTGGTTATCTGCACGTTACCAACATAGGGGCAACATTCAAACAGAAGGGGTGAGATTTCACATTCAATAATAATAAGCATATAATTC
>Ga0228710_1001082_pt1 | contig 39395 bp, 21 predicted proteins | sample MedpolnodulmetaG_FD_177995 | JGI IMG/M metagenome (GOLD analysis project Ga0228710, IMG submission 177995) | Root nodule microbial communities from Medicago polymorpha collected in Santa Monica, California, United States - pink nodules | ecosystem: Host-associated > Plants > Roots > Nodule...
TAAGCGACCATAGGCACGCTTAAGCGAACAACTGATTTCCATGAGCGTCCTGAAAGCGTCCTTGAAAGCGAACTGGTTGGCTGCTCACTGGTCCTTGCACGCTTAAGCGACCGTCTGCACGCTTAAGCGAACAAGCCTTGGTTCAGGAGCTTCTTTCTTGGTCCTTGTTTGTCATTTCCTGCATAAATTGGGTAGAATCAGGCATTTAAGCATAAATGGTATAAATACACTCAAATGGTAGCTTTTCCTTAGATAACTTGCAGAACAAGTCACTAAAATGCCTAGATTAACACATAAAATATGTTACTTTTGAGCACTTATCAATGCCTATGCCAAAATCGTTTTTATCATTTCTTCTAAACATCCATAAGAACAAGAATTATCAAATGCATATGAATCCATAAGAATCTACGAGCATATCAATAATCCATACCAAGAAAAAACCCTTAAAGAATATATAAGAATCCTTAAGAATTATCAAGAGCGTCCAAACCAAAATTCATAAAATAAAATCCTTTTCTCACTTTCCCACAACCATAACTAAATCTTCAAAAGGCATATTTTCAATCAAGAGACAACTTAAGCATCCGGTTCATCTGTCATCACTCGTTCTTCCTTAACTTTCTTTCAACGTCAATTTTGGGACAAGAAAGGTGACTCAATTTAACCTATAATAAAAAACAGTCGTGTTATTTCAACATCAAAATACAAACGTCATATGTGACACAATATACATTTTATCTTCTACAACTTACACAAATACCTTCTCTCGCTTCAACTGGGGGGCTGTTGTCAATGGGCAAGGAAGGTGGTAGAAGGCTTCCAATATAAAGCATAACATCATTAAAAGTAGGAATTCCTGGAACACAGGTAATATTTTTACTATCGAGATAATACCAAAATAGCTTCTTAGAATCACTCATGAAATCATTCCAACATTCCACTTCCAACAGAACTTTACTTCTATCACTATAATAACATAAAGGCTTCAAATATGTTAAAGGTGAATGGAAATACCAATCCCACAAAGTAAACAATTTACACCAACTGTCTCGACGTCCATATTCTTTCATCACCCAAACATCAAACTTATTAGTTTGATAACAACAACTCATAGTGATGCAAAGACACTTTTCCAAAAGCGATACATGAATCTCGCTCTTAGCTACTTGTATTATTTCAGGAAGAGGAACCTCATTGAAAATCTCTTGTGTTATATTAAAAGCATACATGATATTTGATTTGAATTGCGGTGGTTAGGTTAGGGAAATCGAGCTGGTAGAGATCGGAGTTGTGGCGAAGGATGAGGTTGAAGTTGAAGGAGTTTTTGAGGTGAAGGTTAGTGAAGTCGTGGGAATCGATTAAGGATTTAAGGGACTTTGAAGCTGATCGGAATCGGAGGAGGGATTGCACTGGTAAGCGGGAGAGGATTTCGGTGAACAATTCCGAAGGAATATCAGACATGACAGTCGGAAGGTTATAGGTTTCAGGTTTTTCGATTACTCCTTTAATTTCTTTGTATTGGGTTAAAAATTTTTTACCAAAAAAAAAAAAAATTCAATACAAATAACACATGTAACAAATAAATAATAATAAATGTAAATATTAAAAAAAAAAAATTTACATTTATCGTTTAAAAAGTGTAACAAACTAGATGAGTATATTTATAGTTACTTTCTCATCATTCCAATTATACCCTTAAACAACTTTTTCTATAATAAAATTGTTGCTGTCATTAAAATAAGAATTTAGATTATATATATATTTTTTGTTATATTGTATTATTGTCGGTGTCGTTGAAATAAATAATCACGATTAGTTTGATTTTTTATAACTTGAAAGTAACAAACATTTATATTTTTTTAGTTTTAATCAAAATTAAAATTTCATAAAGAAAACACCGTTCATAATTTTCAAACGTTAGCGCAATAAAAAGAGCGGAAAGACAGACACATGTGTGCTCGTCTTTTAGCTAGTCTATATAACAAATCTACACTATATATACTACCAAAAAGACGGGACAATGTCCCCTCTTTTTACCGCGCTAACATGTATATTTTGTTATGTTTGTTTGTATAATTTTGATTACAAATTTTTTTGATGGGTATATATAGTATAGATATAGATAAATACTATATACCGTATATAAATAAAGTAGACCGGTTTTTGTCCTTACAGTTATACTCTTAAGCAAATTTGACCATCAAAATATTGTTTGTTGATGTTATTCAAAAAGATAAGAATTTATATTATATTTGTTATATTTTTTTAAAGTTATTATATTTGTTACAATATGAAAATACAAAATATATATTATCTATAACTATAATTTTAATTAAAATTTCAAAAACGATTGTTCATAATTTATACGGATTAGCGCAATTAGATGAGCAGACAGACGGAGTCGTCCGCCGTAAATTCTAGTACAAATAAAGAGAATATATAGTTTTGGGTTGACTTTTACACTTCCAATTATACCCCTAAACAAATTTGTATAAAAATGTTATATTTTTTATAACAAAAATGTAAGAATTTATATTATAATTGTTGTTAGTGTCATTCAAAAAAATAGGTATAGTTTGTTTTTTTAACAAGATAAGTATAGTTTGTTACAATATAAAACTGCAAAATCAAAATCTTTTTTTTTTAAAACTACTATTTATAATCTATACGTATTAGCGCAATAAAAAGAATGGACAAACAGACACGTGTCGTTCTAAACGCTGGTAATAATAACAGAAAAGCAACCCGCCCTTATTTCTTTTTTCCTTTCTTTGTACTTCGTTTATTTGTTGTTCATTATATTATAAGTGTGTTTAAAACTGAATCAACCTTATAGTAAATCGTAAATCGAATCAACCCAAATTAAAAAATGCATAACGTTACGTTTAAATCGTTTTGATCGGATGTATATGAGTCATTTATTTTTATTCAACCACATCGTTTATCAGTCGACCTAAACTGAAGATAAGAGAAACATGTCACTATTACTAAACTCAAACTCAATCTATATTACTTTGTATAACATTAGAGATTTATTTCCAAATGAGAAATAGAATGGTGTAAAATAAGAGCAATATAACTTGTTGGAAACATTGAGGAAGACTGGTCATGTTAAATCTGTTTATAGTATTTGTGGACTTTAGATAACTCCATTTGTACATAAACATTTCTGGATTATTGTATTAAGGTTTATTTGGTGAAATTTATTATTTTTTACTTTGCATTGTCTTGGTACTGTAAGTTTATGTCTTATTCCTTCTTGTTTGACTCTTGTTTTTGAAAGTGATATTGGTTGCTTTCTGCTTTGCTCTTCAACGTGACTGTGTAGCACTTGCGCAATATTTTTTTACAATTTCTTACAAGAAGGCCGAGAGCATATACAAGAGAATTATGCAATATGGGTGCGATCTTAATATATGCAAGGGACAAGGAGAGACGCACTTGGTGAGATATTCAGATGGTGGTTGGGGGGCTGGCTTTTTTGTTCATAAGCTAAGTAAGGTGGTAGGAGATGATTGTAATACTTCTTTCTGACATAATACTTGGATTGGGGATGGTTGCTAAGAGACATGCTCCATACTTGTCGGTTAATAAAGAGGTGTTTCTCGTTGATATACGGTGTGGGGGTGCTTGGGAGGGTTGTGAGGGGTGGAGTTGGAGGAGGAGTGTATTCATTTGGGAAGAGGGGTGTAGGTCTTTGTTGGCTAACATTTTCTTACATGATAATATTGGTGATGTTTGTTCATATAACATTGCTCGTGGTGGTTCTTACTTGGTCAAAGAAGCATATACGCTGCTAAGAAGTGAGGAAATTGTAAGTGGTGATATTGTCCAAGATTTTGAAATTGTGTAGAATAAATTTGTTCCATTGAAGGTCTTTACCTTTTCTAATAACATGTTACTCACAAAGGGGAATTTTCACAAGCATGTATTTTAAATGATGATCATCATTAATGTGTGAAAGATTGTGAAGTATCAGAGTCACTTAATAATTTATTTTTTGAATGTTCACATTCAAAAAACAAAAATTGGTTTGATGTACTATCTTGGTTAGAAAATTATCATGCTTAACCAAACGAGATACTATCTCATGCTCATCAATTTGATGGTTTGTTTTTCTACGGTTTTGTCTTCCGTTAAAAGGTTGTACGTTATTTGGTTGGTAACTATTTATTTGGAAAGAAATGAATAAATATGAGCTTGGATGATATGAAGCATTTGTTTTGGGATAGGTTAAAATCTCATGTAAAAAGTTTTAGATTTAAATTTCATCGATAGTGTACACATTATCACCGGTGTTTGGAACTATCAAATCCGGGTTAATTGTTTGGTTTTCAAGTTGTATTTCTCTATTCATTGTAAGGTTGGCGGCAACTCTTGTATTTCTCTATTTGCAGCACACCTTGTGCGGTAAATTGTTTTTTTAATGCAATTTTTGCTTTTGCAAAACAAATTAAAAAACAATTATCAACTCTCTCGTTAGTATCCCATCTTCTCTCTTGTATTTCACTTTCGAATGTTGAAAAAAAAAAAAACTCTAATTGTTTCACAATTAGTAACATATTTTCTTATTTTACACGTATTAAGGAAAATTATGAATAAAAAGAAAGAGAATGCTATAACTTTATCAAGTATTAGACTAAATGTATCAATCATTTTGAAATACTTTTATTAATAGAAATAACTTTATATGAATAGAGGGCACAATTGATATTCATTTTCAAATATTTCTTTTATAAATACATCAATCATTTTGAGATGGATAAAGTAATATTTTAAAATGATTGAACTCTCTTTTAAGAAGTTTTTATATATGTAACTTTGACTAAATATATATAAGAAATCTATGAAGAACTCTCACATTATATAGTGTTAGAGAAGTTCATCAATATTGCTTCGACATGAGAGATCATTTCTCTTCTAGTCAAGTCAGCCGAAAATGGATTAATTTTATTATTTAGTGATTTTAGTATATTTAGGAGATTGATGAATCATTAAAATAAATTATTTAGACGAACGAAGATAATTGATTAAGAAATAGTTAGAGGCATCCATCAAAAAAGAAATAGTTAGAGACAAAGTTACGAATGTCATCAAAATTAAAAGGGAACAAATATTGATCCCAATCCAGCCATACACTGAACGTTTATCAAGGTCTAATCTGCATCTCTGTTATCAGTGATATAATTGATTCGACATTAGCTAAACGAAGCTTTAAAATGCCTGCTGTGAGCATATACGTCCCAATTTTGAGGCATGTTTCGTTCCACGTATATATTGGGAATCTTGCGTCCAAGGCCGATACTATTTCAAAAGCTAAAGACAGAAGAGTTTTGTTTTTTTTTTGGCGTGGTGAACATGACTTTTATGTTCTCCACACTTTTTTACGATAAACTTAAATTATTTTAAGTAAAAATCATAGTATTTAGTAATATATGAACACAATATTGTTAATATTACTCTTTGGTGTAAGTTGATATAGGGCTTATATAATATACCACAAGATAGAAGAATTGCTGATTGACATTATTTAGGCAATCCTATTTTGCCTTGTGCGATAGTTCTAGCAAGTTTTCTTAAAATTGTTGATTGATTTGAATCTGGAACTTCAATGAACCATGTCTGCAAGTTCAGCCATGCAATATAAATAGCGGGTATAGAGCCACACCATAGCAGTAATCAACCTCTATATTAGGCTATTTGGTATGACAGTATTTTACAATCAACAATCTTCCAATTTCAATCAGGCTACCTATGAAATTAGTAGCGGTTGTAACAAGCAATTTGTAATTACCTCCGGCTCCATCTGCAGGTCTTAAATCAACAAGTCAAGCATAAATTTGGAATGATGTAAATATACACGGGAAATGGCCAAACCATCAAAACTTGGTCATACGAACATAGAACCATGGAATCTAGAAAATTAAACATTTTATAAATGAACTCCGGATTACTGACAACACATGCTCTTCTTAGGGATTTCTTGTGCAGGACCAGGAACAATAATCTTCTTGCCAGACAGAGATGCTGAGTTGCCATTTCCCTGATTCTCATCAGCAGCCAGGTTCTTCTTGTTGACAATGTTAAATATTTCTGTCAAAACAGTCATGAAGGCCGTCTCAACATTAGTTGCTTGCAGCGCAGAGGTCTCTAAGAAAAATAAGCCTTCTTTCTCAGCAAATTCTTTTGCATCCTCTGTGGGTACTGCACGCTGCTCCTCAAGATCACTTTTGTTTCCTATAAGAATGATGACTATATTCTTGTCAGCATGGTTGCGCAGCTCTTCTAACCATCTAGGTATGTGATCGAAGCTCGGACGTTTGGTAATGTCATAAACCAACATTGCCCCAACAGCGCCCCTGTAGTATGCACTTGTAACTGCTCTATATCTGTAGAGAATGAACCAGTTATAAATATCAGACAAAACTGCAATCAACATTCGATGTACTTATAATTTAAATATTGGTGCCATGATGAAATGATAAGAAGTATACTTGATATAAAGTTGCGAATAAACCGTAGAAAAAATAGTACAAAACTCAGCAGATTGAAGAGCATTGGTTGAGTAAAAAAACATGGGCAATGACTTTAAGACTAAATCAACTTTCCCCGGACAGAAAAATAATCAGCCAAAATTGCTGATTTTGAATATACTTATCAATAACCAGTTTTCAAGGGATTGAACTGAATTGATATATAGAGTGATGATTTTTATTTCAAAGAGTGGTAATTTTCAAATTAAATGTGCTGCAGTATACACACAAGTGTGAGCCTTTTGTACATATTGACAGGGTGCACCCTGTCAATATGTATAACTCGGACTAATTTTTTTTTCAGTATGCTAGTATCACAGAATCCTTAGTGTATAACTCATGCAATTATGTTAAAAGCTCAGTCCAATAGATATTGGACAATGATGATATCTAAGCAATAATTGAGAAAAAATGTGTTCCCAATGTCTGTTAGCACACAGCCAAATAGGAAATACTTGTAAGGAGAAACGGGTGTGTGTTTGGCCAGCTGGGCAAATCTCTGTTACTTAAGGGAGTTAGAGTTAGTTAACAGTTACTACTAGTTAGTAGCAGACCAGAAAGCACTCTCACAGGATTGGCAGAGGTAGGTTATAACGACGTGTGGAGAGAACAATAGGGGATTCAGTTTTGCGGTAGTTGGGTTTAGAGGGAAAGGCAAGACTCTAATTTATTGCTGGATCAAGATCCTCTAATCTAATGTGAGCAACTCACCGTAGAGAGTAAAGTGAGTAACAATATCAACTGTTGATGAATAAATATTTGGTCGATATTAAATGCACATGCATGATAAATCATGAGTAGTTAAAATATCAACCATTGATTTTCTCACTTTACTGATTACTAACTTTAGAGGAACCAAATCATTTATTCATGGGCTGTGAAAGAGACACTCATTTTACACACCCATGACCCTGAAATCTCACTAACTCCAGTCCTAGCTATTGGGAGGAGTTATACTAAATAAACACATTGCTTTCTCTTCCCGTTCTTCTTACTTTCTGACTCAGCTCTGTTTAAGCAACATACATTTTAGATTCCTTCTTCTCTTTACAACTACATCTTATCAATTCAGCGATACAGACTGCAGAATAGGATCACTCTCCATAAAATTTAGGGTTAATATGTCTTTACCCCCTGTAATATAGGCCATTTCTGGTTTTCCCCCCTGTAAAATATTTTTTTTGATTTACCCCCTGTAAAATATTTTTGTTTTGATTTACCCCCTTAATAGGCCAAACAAAAACGAAAATTTTTTGAAAAAAAAAATAAAATTGGTTTTTGTTTGGCCTATCAGGGGGTAAATCAAAACAAAAATATTTTACAGGGGGTAAATCAAAAAAAATATTTTACAGGGGGGAAAACCAGAAATGGCTTATATTACAGGGGGTAAAGACCTATTAACCCTAAAATTTATGTTTTTCTTCCCATTTTCTCCCAACTTCCAAATCCATTTCCTATCAATGTCTTCCTAACTGCTCTATAAATAATCAGTTTTAATCCTTGTGACGTATGAAATCCAACCACACATGTCATTCAAGTAAATGCAAAACATAAAGTTGCAGTACACATATATTGCAAGAGAAATTCTAGCAATAACACATTTTCGATGATTGTTCATATACATAGAGTGTGTTGGTAGCATTTCTAACATGACAATTATATCAAATTTAGAACTGGAATGTGGCACAGCATCTGTCGTTATATAAGTCCACAGATTTGGCCAATTGAAATCAGTCAATACATGTCACCTGAGTTAAGTCAGGCAGTATGCATTTGACATGAATGAGGACAAGAGTAAACCATATTTTGATTTGAAACCGGATATTTTACCATAAGTTCAAAGGAACCATTGCTAAGGTTTCTGTTAAGTTATTGTTATCAAACCACTATTAGCATACTATAGAGACTATGAAAGTGCAAAAAGATTACTTAGACACACCACTGAAGTTCAAATATGCCGATAAAAGAGCATGCAAACTGTAATATTTCTACTTGTGATCAATTTCATTTATATAGACTATTATTTATCCCCTTGTAAGTTTTGTAAATCTGCTAACTAGATTTCAATTCCATTCACATACTAGATATTTTTTTTTAAAAAAACTTGGTATTCGATTCAAGAACCCAAGCCAACCACTAGACCAACCCCAAATGGATTAATTTAATTCAAATACTAGATTAATTTGACAACTAGTCTCTTATTCCTTTTCTTACTTAAATCCTGCATCAATCACACCTCGCTCATACACACTCAAACTCATCCCAAAGAAACCATAGGCAAAAACAATAAACAACAAGATCAGTTACAGCAATGACGTTTAAAATTGAGCTCCAACCTCAAGTCAACATCAGTCAAACTAATTCAAGGATGCGTCAAACAAATTCAAGAATGGTCAAATGTATTTGATGCATCCTTGAATTAGTTTGACTGATGTTGACTCAAGGTCTGAGTTCAATCGTATTCCTCAATAAAAAAAATTGGTGTTGAGCTCATTTTTTGTGTGTTAAGCTTTCTTGCTCAAAAAAAATTGATCTCTAAAGTTCAAAACAGTAAAATTGAACTTAATTTGACCATTAACTTCAGATAAATAAACTTCACAACTAACATGAAACTAGATCTCTACAACATTGAACTCAACAAGTAAATCTAAAAATCAAAGAAAAAAATAAGATCTAGAAAAAAGCATAGCAAAACGAAAAAGTGCAGAGAAAGAAGAGAACCGTTCTTGGCCAGCAGTGTCCCAGATCTGAGCCTTAACACTCTTATGTTCAATAACCAAAGTACGAGTTTGAAACTCAACACCGATTGTAGCTTTTGAGTCCATGCTGAAGTCGTTTCTTGCAAACCGAGCAAGTATCTGAGATTTTCCGACTGCAGAATCACCGATTAGAACCACCTTGAAGACGTAGTCTATCTTCTGGTTTGCATCACCGTAGCCTGCACTCGCCATTGGTGTGATGCTTTTTTCTTGGTTTTCGATTTTGAATGTGGAATGTGGTTAATTGAGTAGCGGGTTTGAATTTTGTTTGAAAAGTGGAGAGGTGTTAATGTCAAAAAGTGATTTATGACAGGTTGCGGGTGATTATTGGTTCGTGGGGTCCCAAGAAGGTTGAAAGTTGAAACCGGAGGAAACAATAGATTAGTAGTAGTTCCTTCAAAAAAAAAAATAGATTATTGATAAGTGGGTTAGTGAAGATCTTTATTTATAGGAAAATAAAGATCTTAAAAAATGATTGTTTATATGATAGTTAAAAATATTATATCATAGTTAAAAATAAGGTTAAATACCAAAAAAATTAAGATAAATAGGTTTTTTATCCATGTAAATAAAATAAGTTTCATTTTTAGTCCTCGTAAAAAAAAAGCATGTTTGTGTCATATACAAAATTTCTACATGCTGTTTTATTACCTTTTAAATTCAAATTCGTGTTAACTATCCTTAAATTTGTGAATAATTTATAAACTCGAACTTTCATTAATTTTACCTTGAAATTTGCATATCTTAACATATAGAAAACAATCAAAGAATTTAAGAGAAGGAACATGAACCAGACACACCAACATCAACGAGCCAAATGCGTGGGAAGTTTGAGGGTAACCAAAACTGAAAACCATATCTTAAACATCCAACAATGTAAGATGACATTGAAGGAGGTCACAAAATGTTATCACTGTTAAGCACAACAAAGACGCCACACATAACCATGCCCATAATCACTATAGAGGCGGTGGTGAACTATCCCTAAAAGGATCACATATCAACTAAACTCTTCAAATCCCAACAACGAAAACAAATGGAGGAAGGAATAGGCATGTAAATTCACAAACCAAAAACACCAGCAACGACCACACCTTTGGAGTGTAGAGGTGGTGTGACAATGAGTCGAGCGCAACACGCACACGACGGCTACATCTTATTAAGTTATTATCTCATTCTCGTTTTACATCACATTCTTTGAAACCACATAAAACAGTGAAGATTTTTTAAATACAAAAGTTTATACTTCCTAATTATAAGATTAATGACAAAAAAAAGTTTTTGTCCTTAAATATAAAATCATCTATAAATTTTTAGATGCATTCATTACTTTTTTTTCAACTATGCCTTTAATTAATAGTATCAATTGCCTTTGAATATGAAAAACCAATATTTTATGCTTAAAGCGTAATTTAGTGACAGTGATATATTTTTCAAACAAATTTATTACTTAAACAATTTTTCTCAATATCTGTCATTTTTGTAAACTGCTCATACGTTAAGGCTTTGTTTGGATCACAAAATAAAGTAAGAGGAAAGATTGTTAAATGAAAGAAAGTAAGAAGAAAATGAATTAAAAGTGAGATGATTGTTTGAGTGTTTGGTATGAGTGAAAGTGAATAGAAAGAGTTATGTTTAGTGAATGACATTATTGTGCTTACATAAAAATGATATATATTAATTCAGTAGACCGCACCTTTTTTTTAATATACAAATGCAATAATACTCGTATATAAACATCTATGTATATAAATAATATATATTACTTTTTTTTCCAATGAAAAAAATATATACACGTTTTTATTATATTTTATTAATAAAGAAAAGTGGCTTAAAAAAATAGAGTGTAGACATTTCTGTCATGTTTTCCAAGGCTTTTTAGAGAGGAAACATTTTTCACGTGGGACCCACGAAAAAGTTTCTTTCCTTGCTTGTATTTGGCCAAACCAAACTGTGGAATCATAAAAATCTAAAATCTTTCCTTGCTGCAAGCTTTCCATCCTTGAACAATCAGCAGTTCCAAACACACCATAAATGTATGGAGTATGAGAGTTCTTTTTTGTTTTTGTTTCACATAATGTAATGCACACCACCCTTTTTGTAAACAATCATAACATGATGAAGATCAAATAGTAAATTTGTTGATTACGGTGAAATTATTTCGATGACCTCAATGACATTTCACTCATTTCTCTTGAATCAAATGAACATCGCAGCATCCAAGTTAATAGCATATAACGACATAATGCCTACAAAAATATATGATAAAATTAAAATGACCGGAATATCCATGGCCTCCGGAACTGCAACGTTGACGCTCAAATCTTTGATTGAATAATCAATCTTTCTGTAAGAATCAAATGAACATCGCATGAAGACGGGAAATCAAACAATGCTGCACAAGACGACAAACAACAAACCACCACACTTAGATGATGAAATCACAAAGAAAAAACCTAGATCTATGTGAAAATCACTTATTTAGATTGAAATAGAGGGAAAAAGATGAAGAGGGGTGATTTCAGGTCAAGAATTGACCCAAAACCACCCCTCAATGAAGAAATTGTAAGAGAAAACCTTGAGAAAGAAAACTAGAGCCGGCTTGTTGGAGTGGGAGAAAAATTGGGTTACAAGACGATAGTTATAATATCATATTATTATTTAAGGGCAATATGTGTATTTTGACTATATCTTACGATCTCATTTTTCCATTTAAGCAAACTATTCTAGCATTGTTTAAAGTGTATTGTTAACGAGTGCCCCGGGTGCACTCTTTAAGCATTCCAAAAGGAGAAATTATTCCACAAAAAAAAGTCAAATATTTCAATTTTCAATGCATTTATTGCATAACTTTTAAAAAAAAGTTACCTTTTAAAGGTCTTAACGAGTGTCTCGGAGGCACTCGTTAACATCTTCCTTGTTTAAAAGCGGTCAACGAGCCATTGTTTCTATGTTAAGTCCCGATTTCCATCACATTTTTCATCGTCATTGCTTCTTCCAGCTACCCAAAGCCACCAATAAATAGTCAAAAAAACTACTACAATGCTACACTCTCACTTTCCACTAAAATCATAACGAACTCTTAACAGAAAACAATTTTCAACAATGACACTCTCTTCTCACTGCCTCCTCCCACATTCTCTCTCCTTCGCCACCACTGCTCCCGCCACCTTCTTTCCAACTCCAAACCAAACTCTGAACCTTAACTCCTTTGGACTTCACCGCTTTAGATCCTTCACAACACGAAATATCCACTTGTTTCATCTCAAAGCCATCGAGTCTCAAGGTGATATGCAGAAACATGTCGTCAGCATCAATCTCAATTTCGACTCTCTTCTTTCAGTGATGGAATTATCGTGCTTGATTTCATCCGTGACTGTATTAGTAGTTTTGGTGGGAAATGGATCGAAGAATTGGTTGTTGAATGTGAGTGGTAACAAAATTAGTGTTGTGTGGGGCGTTTTGACACCGGTGACTGGTGTTGTAGTTGGTGCGTGGATTCGGACGCGCAATGGAGGAGAATTAGTAGAGAGAATATGAAAGGTGGATTGGCGGAGAGGATTGAAAATTTGGAGAAAGAATTGAAGAGCCATGTGAGAGTTATTAGGATTTTATCGAGGCATGCTAAGAAATTGGGGAAAAGGATTCGTGGTAGTCGCTACGCTTTGAAGGATCGCATCACTCAGGTAATAATCCTTGTTCTTGAAACTCAAAGCTATGGCAACACTACAATTTGATTTCCACATTCACTGAAATATGAATATTAATATTTATGATTTTTTCTAAAAATTAATTTAACTACTACAATTTTTTTAAGAGTAATGCTGAATCTCGCGAAACGAATGATCACGAATTTGTCCCGAATTCACATGCAACCATCCACTTGCATTATTTTATTGGTGAAAACTTGCATATTTATTTGTTTTGGGTGAAAATTTGCATTACCTGAAAACTGGGAGCATTTAGTTGGGTTAAATTATTATATAGTTTCATATACTTCCAATTGGATAGGCATTGAGCTATACACTTGAAATGACGGTTTGGCGGTGGATTTTTCATTCTTGAGTACGTGACCTTTTTACATTCACACACATGGCCTGTTTTCATTTTATTTTAAATAATAGCCTTGTATATATAAAAGAAATGTAAGTATGTAACAATATAAGTTTGATCGGGATGATCGCGAGCAAAACCGTTCGGGAGATATAGCATCGCCCTTTTTTTAATAGTATACTAGTAAAGTGGAATAAATCCATATAGATATTAAAAAATATTTAATATTTTTGTGATTTTTTAGGGGGGTATTTTGGTGGGGTCCCTCTAATATGGACCTCTTTTTAAAGGTCCAAGCATGGACCTCTCCAACTTAACCGGCCATAGCCTATTACAAATTTTTTAATTTTTTTTTTCACTATACTCTTTTTATCTGCTTCTTCTCCACGTGCTATATCATCTTCTTCGACGTAATCCCCTCGGTCCAATTACCTTTCGTGATTCTGATACAACATATTATATATTATTCAGTCTCTTTGCTCTCCCAAAAAACTGAGGAAAAAAACAAAACAAAGATCGGTGGGTTTATCTTACTGTCAAAATTAATTCATATTTTTATGATTTTTAGCTGTTAAATGCTCGTTTGTTTTATTTCTGCCGAAAACTTGGTAAATCAGATCTAGTTAAAACTTACAAGTTCTTAAATCAAACATGTTGGAAACAATAAACTGTTAATACCCTTTTTTGAAGAAACTGTTAACACCCATTTGTTGTACTACACTATTTCTTGCCATGTAACACTATTTCCATTGCATTCCTCACTTCACTTTAACTTGCAAACTAATAATGTGTGCGTGTTGGGGTATTAAAAGGGATAGTGACCATGGAGATGGAGGCACAGTAAAGGGCATTCTCTTGTAGCAAGGAGAAAGGATAGCATTTTACTATTTTAATTTTATTATTATATCAATTAGTTACATTACCTAGTACAAGAGGTTGAACTAAGAGGTTCATGGTTGGACCCATTTTTTAAAGGTGCATGTTAGGGGCTCCCATTTTGGTGATTATTTATTAAATATTTACTATATGTATAATTGGAGAAATTAATTAAAGATGAAAGAAAGTATGATTTTTTTTTGTAAGAAAGAAAGTCTGAATTTTGTTTAACTGAATAATCGATAACTAAAAAATAATATTGAATTATTTTTTAAGAGGTATTCATGTAAAAAGATTTCATGCCTGTTTTTCTCATTTTTTTTTTTGGTCTTAACTCAATTATTCAAACAGCAAAAATTAATTTTTTAGAATTTTATGAAACTTAAAATTTGGTTATTTTTATTTTTGAAAAACCTCCCTTTTCATTGTAAGTTTCAATAAATTTAGAAATTAGTGTTCCCGTAAACTTAGTTCGATTGATAAGGATAATATATGTATGGTTTAGGAACACCACCAAAATGTAGAAATTAATATGAACATTATAAAATTGGAAAAACAAAGATAGTTTAAAGTGCAAAATGATTTTAAAACGTGTGAACATGTTGAGAAGCACTTGTGGAGTAAAAAAAAAAAAGCTTTGGATTTGGACCCGATGTTATTTGTAAGGGGTTTTCTTTTAAAAAAAATTCCACAATGTTTCTATGTTTTTTATAAACAAAATATCCTTCCGCGTAATTGCACACATAGACTATCTTTCAAGATAATGAGCTTTACTTATATGATTATTATTTCATAACATATATTTTTAAGAGGTATTAATTGGTTAAAGAAGTAAGCAGAATCAAGTAAATGTATGTATTCGGTATACATATTTTTTCAAAGTCTATATTGTGCTGATTAGCCATAGAAATACTCACAATCTGCACGGTTTATTTGCTCTCATTTTATTTTAGTGACTGATTGATAGTTAAAGACTTCTAATAATTACTTATTAGCATAGTAATGGATAAAAAATATGCCTATACATATAATGAAGTTCTAATTCTTTCTCTGTTTCCTGAAGTCTGCGGCTAAAGCACAGAAGAACTCTGAGGCTACAAGAGCTCTAGCAATGCAATCTGAAATATTGGAGAAGGAGCTTCGTGAAATTCAAAAAGTTTTACTCGCAATGCAGGTAATCATCCCTCCAAAACAGGTCATTTAACCTCTGCACATCTCATAGTATTTAGAACCAAATGAAATTTGTAGGGATTTAATACAGCTATTGTTTACTTAGCTTATGCTGCCAGTGTATTCAATTACTCATAGTAGTGTTATATGTGTAATGCTGCTCTCTCTTAATATATTTCGGGGCCATTTTGCTTGCTAAAGTATTCTTGCAAATGTTTTATTTCTTGCTGGTCCGGGATGAAAAAAGAGTCAAAGGAACCATCAAATTTGACTTGATTGTATCCGTACATTCGTGTAGGAACAACAGCAAAAACAACTTGATCTGATTCTCTCGCTTGGGAAGTCTGGTAAGCTGTGGGAAAACCAATTCCAAACTCGTGGAGAGCAAGATACATTATAAACTACAAATTCAGCTGAGGATGAAGTAAGGCATGTGGAAGACTACCCAATTTGAAGTTTGGGTTGAGTCAAGGGTGGAAAACTCATGAAATTTCTGTGGCAAATCTTGGTGCCATATTCTTTCTTTCTATGTACATTGAATTGTTGGTAACTCATTTTTTTTCTCTCATAGTTCATAATGTTTGCTGTGGATACAGGTTAGGAGAAATTACTAATACCAATTGGTCAGGACACAGTATCAATTGGTTCTTTACTTGTGCATGTACTTCTGAGTCAAGTCTTGTAAATTTCAGCTTCAAAATTCATTCTAAATGCTTATGTTGTGTGGCTGATGCCTATTGCCAATAATATGATCCCCGTTTACACTATTTTCAATCCTTTTTGATGGTATTGCATACCACATCTTATTCAACTAACCTTCTACTATAGTACATTGTTTTGTTTGGGCACTTCTACTACAGTGGTAAATACTAATAATTTTTACAAGCTGAGCCCCCTTTTTGGTTCATTAGATAGAATTAATAATCTAAAATTTAATTATATGGAAAAAATCTAACCAGTTTTTAAGAAATGATTTTATTATGATGAATACCTCAAAAAAGCAATTATTTTAATGGTTTTTCATTAACTATCAAAATACTCTTTCAACTACTAAAATTTAATTTTAATTATGAGTTGCAAAGATATTTGTTGTATCCCCATAAATTTTAAAAAATAAACATTTTCATTAACAAACGTCGCGGTGGTTGTGAGGGTAAACGAGAATGGAAGAGCTACGGAAACTGGAGAAAGTACAACGCATGGTTTCATTCATGGATTTTCACGGCGTTTCAGTTTCAAACTCCGATCACCACCATAACCGCTTCATAGCTAATTTCATGCTATTTCTGTTAGAACCTTGCGGTGACCTTGCCATCGACGACAAATGCTGCTTAATTTCCGAGCTTATGCCTAGGGTCAGTAACTTCACCACTCCCTCAATGTCACTGTATTTGCGTCCTGTTTTGAATTTTGATTACATCGTTTGATAATCGATTCGAGATTTTGTTTGCAGCTTTCTTCTCCGTTTGTTGAGGATGCGTATCAACATATTGTTGCAGAACAAGAGAGTAATGGTAATTTCATTTTTAATTTTGTAGTCGCTCGTTAATTTATGCTTATTTGCTATTTAAGCAAACATTTAAGCTCTCTTTGGATAAACAACTTATTTGCAGCTTATGGCTTAAGTGCTTATTATGATAAGCGTTTACATATAAGCTAATTCTATAGCTAAAGATAAAGTAAGCTGAACATGTTATAAGCTGCTTGCTATCATAAGTTCTCTCAAACAGTCTCACGAAATGTATTCCAAAGATAATTTCAAATAAGTCAATCCAAGCCTGCCCTTACAATCGTTTAAATCTATGTTTTGATGTTGAAACGGGATATGGTGTGGAGAAGAAGTTGCATAAAAATGAAAAGAAAGGAAGGGAGTAAAAGATGAAGCTAATGAGTTTTCTTTGTTTGTTTAAAATCATCTTATATTGGGACACCTTTGGAATGCTTATGAAAATGTACGAGAGTTTTGAAGGATCGTATAGAAATCCCTCATTTTCTCCTTAATAAAGAGTTTCTTCTAGTCCCCCAAGGTGTAGCTCAAGTGGTTGAACTTGGACCTGACTACTAACACAACTTACTAACAACTAACAAGTATTATTTATCTATAAAAAACCTTTCTATTAGAAGGAGGAACTTTGATATTGATGAAATTACCACTTACCAGGTATATTAATCATTTCAAATCAAATAAATAAAACTAAGAGGGAGGTTGTTTGAATGCATAGGTTCTTATTCTCAGGAACGATGTTCTCGAGAATATTATTCACAAATAGTAATTACTTACTATTTTTATAATGTTTTTAAAATTTATTTGGTTAAAAAACAGAGAACATGTGGTAGAATGAGGTGGAAATTGGAAATTATAAATGATTTAGTTTTAAAATTACTTCTAGTCATATTAGAATGTAAGATATCCACCCTTTTAACATTTGGATGAAAGGTGGGGAAACATGGGTAAAATACAATTCTGGAAATCAGTAACACCTGGAATATTTTTAGAGCTTGTATTGCATATCGAAATATTACATTCTCAAACTTGTGTTCATGAGTATATTTATGTATATCTTGAAACATACACACTCAAACTCTTGCTTTTCCCTTTCTCCACCATTCCACAATATCCTTAGACCAAATAGATGTTACTATTGGAGGTATTATCCAGGTCTTTTTTTTGCTGAGATGTGGTAATGCTTTCTTTTTTATCTCTCCCAACTTCTTGGAACTGGAAGGATAGTAGGTAGTAGGTACAACAAATTTGTAACCATGTGTGGTCTGGTGGGGGAGAAATTTTTCTGTGCTACTGTAGAATGTCTGTCTTTGACTCAAATATGAAATACCAACACCTGGCATGCATAGTTGGTTATTCCTGATTTAAAACCATTTTTTAGGGAAATGAGAAAAAAACTACAAGATATAATGAAGAGGAATACTGTCCTAAGGAGGAGTATTGAAAATGTTCATGGTGGGGGCGGGAATCATATGATGTCCACTGCTGTCTTTACCATTGTGAATATCAATATTTAAATATTACATTTCATGGTTTTCATTCTTATGTTTTATTGCTTGTTATTAATTTCTTGACTTTTCACTTTCTTTAGGTTTCGAACAAAATCTTGTTGGAAACGCATTGCATAGTTGCAGTCAGATGAAAGACAATAATTTATTGCATGGTTATAATGAAAACATAGCCATGATTGGGCTGGATTCCATGCAAAAGGCAAATTCTACCCTTGAGGATTTTGTAAGTATATATTCCAAAGGGTATTTTCTTTGATATGCTCATGATATTCTGCTATAATACTCATCACTCGGTGATTAATTGGAAGAAAAAAAAAAAGTGCCAGTAGTTGCATATCATAGCTGTAAGACCGTGACAGCCTAAAAATGGTTGGTCACAGTGGATGTGGGCTGTGATCCCCAACAAAATTTACTTGCAAATTTTGAGGTTAGAAACCTACAGTTATCTTTCTAGAGGAGGGGGAGGGGGATTTACCTGACCACCATCTCCGGCCCAATAGTATGGCTATCACAACTACGGTGGTGAGGATGCTTAGTCAAAGATTAAAGAAAGCAATGTGGAAATCTTGGAACCCGTAAATAAACTTGATTGGTATCCTAAGAATCCCTGTCTAACTCCCTTACTTACCATATTGATTAATGGATGAATAAAGTGCCATTTGCTTGCTTCTTTCTACAGAAAATTAAAACAAGAGTAGTTTGGTAGAAGGCTTGATACAATTTAACAAATGTGCCTAGCCACCTGAAACCTGTTTTGTGATTCCAATGTTGATGTGAACTTTTTTCAGTGCAGATCATATTTCATGTTTCATGGATTGGATGTAAGCAAGCCACAATCGATCTTCAAATTCTTACCTATTCTTTCATTCACAGAGAGCTATATTTATCAGGTACATGCTAAATTGGTGTCATTCAATTCGTTGACCCGTTCATTTATTCTTTGCTCAAAAGTGTCGGGTTCCTAAAACTGGTTCTACTGTATGTGTGTCTAAAAGGCAAAAATAGATTAGTGTACCTCAAGCTAGATTGAAGGCAAGGCAAGTTACGAAACTAGTTGACCTTTTTAAAGATGCACTAAATATGACATCACTTATAAGGACTAACATTGTTTTAGCAATTGAGATGATGGATATGCAGTGCTAATCTGCTGTTAATAGTCAAGTAATATCTTTTGAATAGAAAAGTAATGATGATAACCGGTATAAGCTTAGACGACTATTTGTTTCTTAAGCTTGGCCCGTGTAAAGAACATAACTCCAACTGCCAAAATAACACGAATTGTCATCCCTGAACATAAATATCTTGGGTCCATAGTACAAAGTGACGGAGAAATAGAAGCAGATGTAAATCATCGCATTCAAGCTGGGTGGTTGAAATGGAGAAGAGCCTCATGTGTTTTGTGCGATAAGAAAGTACCACTTAAGCTGAAAGGAAAGTTCTATCGGACAGCAGTCAGACCGGCAATGTTGTATGGTACGGAGTGTTGGGCGGTCAAGAGCCAACGCGAGAGTAAAGTAAGTGTAGCGGAGATGAGGATGTTGCGCTATATGAGTGGTAAGACTAGACAGGATAGGATTAGGAATGCCGCCATTAGAGAGAGAGTGGGGGTAGCACCTATAGTAGAAAAGTTGGTAGAAAATAGGCTTAGATGGTTTGGACATGTAGAGAGAAGACCTGTAGACGCCGTTGTAAGAAGAGTAGATCAAATGGAGGAGAGTCGGGTTAAAAGAGGTAGAGGAAGACCTAAGAAAACCATTCGAGAAACCATTAGAAAAGATTTAGAGGTCAACGAGTTGGATCCAAATATGGTTTTTGATAGAACACTATGGCGTCATTTGATCCATGTAGCTGATCCCACTTAGTGGGATAAGGCTTGGTTGTTGTTGTTGTTGTCATCCCTGAACAGTTTTTGTGCAATATGCATGCTTGATGCATCCTTTTGCCTATATGTGTTTGCTGGTGCTTGATGTTTTTCCTGGGTGGTGGTGGAAGCACCGACCTCACTTTAGTCACAAATTATTTGTGTCAACAAACTCATCTAGAAAAGTCAAAGGCCAAGTAACCATTACAAGTGAACTCAGCCCACATTTCCCATTGAAAGCAATCAAATTTCTTTGACATCACTACCATCAAGACACTCACAATTCTATGCACTTGTTTCAGTGTTTCAGAGTGTGATTACTTGGCCTTTTAGTTTGTTGAGGTGAGATTCTTGACTCAATGATGCATTTAGGTGATAGAAGAGGGTGGTGTTGGCCATTTTTTCGGCTTAAAAGCGTATCTTTTAAGAAAAACTTTGTTCATAATTCTATCTTACTATCCTAGAGTTCAACAAATGTACTTTAACTGTAAGTATGAAATATGCAAAAGTTCCTATTTCTGCTGAAAAATTGTAGCTGTTATCATGCAGTTGGATAAAATGAACGAGAATTTGCTGCAAACGCCAACAAGGAAAGATGAGGTGATTGATCACATTTTAAGTGGCAATTCAAATCTTCATTTTTTAAGTAATAAGTTTCAACTTATATAATTTTAATTTGCATGTAGAAAGCAACACAAGATTTGGTTTCTTGTTTCTCAACTGACCCATTTGGACCACTTGTGACTATTTTTGAACAAAGGGGTCTTTTGACTGAAAGGTATTATTCTGAATTCATTACCATACCTTTCTTGGGAGTAAGTCAGGTTGAGCTTAACTTGGTCCTTTGTCCTTTTTACTTGTTGAGCTAAGGATTACCGAAGAACTTAGACACGGGGAAGAGTATTGGGCCCTTGAAAGAAAGCTCTGTCATGCACTGATAAACGAAGAAGAGGTATACATAGTTCATGTACTCTTTTCATTCTCTTCAGAGAATGTATGTACAGTGTGAAATCCTTCTCAATGTTCCTTGTTTGAAATCTAATGATTAATTTGCTACTCAGATTCTTATTGATGATGTGATGAAGGCTATTCATTTAAAGTCTTTTGATTATCGAGTGCTGAATCTTCTTCTCTATCAACTGCAAGGAGCTAAGGTACACGGATAATAAGCAAAAAAAATGACGGCTACATAAATTTCTGTATTAAGAGACATCAAAATTATTAGCTAAATAAATATATTTCATGAGGATAATTCTATTCTTCTGAATCTGGTTTGAAGGCTGAGGAGTTGCATATGGAGTTTCTTTCAATTTCAGAGTTCTTGGTGGAAGTTTCTGATGATCTGTAAGTGCTATTTTTTGTTTCAGATGGTGCTAAATACTATGACATCTCATGCACGAATTCATACATGGGTAGAATTTTGGAGTTGCTTCTATCATGGTGCCTATTTTTTTAATAATATTTCAAAGCTTGGAGTTATAAAGACATTTACCAAATTGAAAATAATAAGTATATAAAACTAATTTGTATTAAAAAGATAATTCCAACATCCAATACAAAAGTTTATAGTGGAGCGATAAGGTGGTTTGGTTGTGGAACATTGAGGTTGGAGTGATATGGGGGTCACAGGTTCAACTCTTCAACTCCCCCAGGAAAGTTTATTAGAATCCCACTTTTTTATATGTAGTTGTCCGACTTCATTTCTTTGTCCTGTAACTTTTGAAAGTTGCTTCCCGTACATTTCAATTAAAACAAAACTCATCCTTAATTCTGTTGTTGCTTCTTTGCTTCTCAGTTTCAATTCTGTAACTAAACAAACATATATAGATTTCACTTTAACTGTAGCATATTTCAGTTTTGTAATTTCATTCAACATAATTGTTTGGTTGTGAAAAATTTGCAGGTATGACTATGAGGTGAGTTCAATGATCCAAATCTTGTAACCGCCAGCAGTCAAAATGTTGTCTGAATCTTAATTTGACTAAAATCTGTCTTGCAGGATGATGTTTTAGAAAATAATTTCAACGTTTTCCGCATGTTTATCAGAATATATGGAGCTTCAACTGCCCCTTCTATGTTGGTATGTCAAACTGGTTACAAGTGGTGTATCTAATTTACATGTGGGCTGTCTTATGTTCTCTCAAAATCTGTTGGTCAGCTGGTATATTTCTGGTTACAATTTCAAAAGTATCAATTGAAGATGCTAATTTTTATTAGTAGGGAGATTGATATGTACTTTTTTATTAAAATCAGATAAAAGTGAAAGTGATTGCAATACAGTCTTTAAAGCTCTCTTTTCAAAGCACTCTTACTATATTAGATGATTTTCCCTGGTAGTTCCCACTATTGAATGGGCCAAATCATTTAGTGAGACCAGTGTGAGATTTTTCATTGAAAAACAAATTGTTATAAAAATGTGCAAGAGTCTGTGCAAACATATCTCATAAAATCGTATCTTCTTTTATTTGTTCATTTGCAGTCAAAAGTGTTATAGACGTCCAATATTTTCCAGCTTTCATCTATTCTTATTGGATTGTTGAACTAAAAGGCCAAATAAAAACAATATTTTACGTCTTTGTTTGTTTTACGCAAAATATGAACGTTTATCGAAGATTTTCAAATTTATAACTACTCCTTCCACTCCACCCCACCCCACCCCACCCATCATGTACATATTGAATCTTGCCATAACACTATTCTTGTTAGAGGTCTCTTGGCATTTGTCACCTATCCTGAGAAAGTAGGAAAATTTACAGTTTAATGTTTGCGAAAGTTTTGCACAATTGCAAAATATTACTTATTTGCCTACATGGATCACTTTGTTTTATTCCTCTATTAAAATTTATCAAAATATAGTAACTATATAAATATATGTTAATGTAGCATCTTTATGATATTATTATGTCAATTTTTCAATTTCAGGCAAAGTGCATTACTGAGGCTGAAAGTAAGTACACAAGTCTACTGGAATTACTGGAACCAAAGTTATCTCTGAGCTACCAGAAAAGATGTGCAGAAGCCACTAAAGAAGGTAATTTGTTAGATTCAGTCAAGGCATTTCAGTAGTATGATTAGATCTTAAACTGTACTCCACCAAATTATGCAGGTGGAAAGGTATCAGAGCACCCTCTTGGTACGTGGTGTATTCCAACTGTGATTCAAGATGAGGAATTGTATAGATCAAACTTGAAATCAGATACTTCGTAAATATAAACTTGATCTGTGTCAGAGGTAATTGTATCAATTTTAGAGCTTTCATTTCAAGTGTTTTGGCCATATGCCGATGATAGAGGGCTGGAGTTGAATTCGGAAAGAAAAATCAAATATTAACTGTGCAATGGCCAGTGAAACAATGAAAGTGAAACCATTTCCGATCCAATTATGATTGGGCAAGACTTTCATGACAATTTTCATTTAGTTTTTATAGTCCATTGCAAATTCAGGGATGTGTATTTGGAATATTGATTTTCTTCTGCTGGCGTCAAACATGATTTTTTTATATAAATATTAATCCATGTAGATTGCGAAGACTAGGAATGGCACATGAATATCATACATATATTTACCTAATTCATGCAAATTCAAATATTTATAAAATTTATCTATATTATTCAAACAAATTTATAGGGAGACCAATGCATTGTTTATCAACTAATGGAAGTTTAGGGATTGCATGGGAAATTTATTTTTGCTAATACAGTTTTCTACAAATCAAATATTATGTGCATCGTTCCAATTTTTTCGGACATCCCCCAAGGGACTACAAATCAAATATTAATTTGAATAGTGTAGTCTGTATAAAGCTGAACTCAATAGTATAGCATGAATGTCGCTTGGAAGCTGATCAGTTAGCAACTAGTAGAGGAACAAGTTGCTTTAATGTGATATGCAGCTGAGGAACAAGTTGCTTTAATGTGATATGCAGCTGAGGAACTCCTGCAAAATGGGCTTCTTCAACGCTGTATAAATTTCGAGCGCCATATCCGTGCAACTTCAAAACATACATTGCTTGCATATTTTGTTAATGTCAGACGGAGATGATGTACCCAGTGCAGTTTTGTTCTTTAGCTTAGTGTTTGCTGTTTACCTTGGGCAAATGAGTTAATTTTTCTATTTGGTCAAATGGTCAATCTATCCATTCAAATAATGGTTATATATTGAATGATTCCGATTTTTTTACAGACAACTGGTTCTATCATATGTTTTGCACCACTAGAATATTAGGCACCGAGAGAAGTGCCTGACACAGGCCTAACCCTTCATCTTTGCGAACAAGAAAAAGAATGGTTAAATATATTTTTCGTCCATATAAAATTCATGAATTATGTTTTTATATCCTATAAAAAATTATCCAAAGTTTAGTTTTCGATATATTTTATGTTAACACTTTTGGTCCCTGCCGTTAACTCCTTGTTTATGTGGCTGACAAAAATACATCGTGACACGTGGACATTTGTTAATGACATTTTTTGGCTCACAAAAATAGTAACTGAACAAATTTTTATAGTTATCATTAAATTTCTTCAAATTATGGGATTTAGTGTTTATGATTTACCAAATTCCTAAATTGAGATACTAATCTTCTCCAATGAAGAACCCATTTTCTATCGAGAGCTTCGACTAGACAAAAAAATCTTTTTCATTCCCTAAAAAAAAAATCTTTCATTCTGCATTTGTTCTTTCATCTGATTTTCTTGACTAGTCATTTGTCCCGTTTCTCACCGAAAAATCGCTCTTTCAACCACCACTGTCTCACCCAAAATCCAATATTTTCACAAACCCCACTTCATTTCCCTGTAATTCCTATCAACCTCAAAAGAAAAAGCTTAAAACTTCGGTACAATGTTGGTGGTGTTGAGAGCTCTTCGAACCTCCTAATTCGGAAACAATGTTCAAATGACATGTTAAGAAAGCTTTGATTTGTGTGAATTGAATGTTCTGAAGAGAAGGAAAAAAATAGAGTCCTTCAATATTTAACCATTATTTAAATGGATACATTGAGCATTTGTCCAGCGTCCACCATAGGAAAATTAGGTCATTTGCCAATGGTAAAAAGCCACCTTACCTGTGTAGGAAGATCACATAAGGGATGCCAATACTTACAAAGTAATTTTTATTCACTTCCTTCGAATTGAACGACATGGTGCTACCATTTTATGGTCCCCTATATAAATATATTCCATTTAGTCTTCATATATAGTGAATAATGATTGTTGGTTGTGGTCCATGTAAAGGGGAAAACAATTCGATAAGAGAGATAATAAAAACAAAAGGGACATGATTAATTTTTTTCCTTTACATAAGAAACCTGTTTGTATATGTAAGATTAGCTTATGGTCTTTGAATTTAGATATTCTCTAAAATTAAAGAGGTCCATTCCGATAGTGAAAGAGAGGGGGGAAATGGCACATTGATTTTTTATATATATGAACAAATATACGTCTATAATATTCTTTATTTTTTTTTACAATATTCAATAAGTTATATATATGAACGAATATACGTATATAATATTCATTTTTTTTTACAATATTCAGTATATTTTTTTGGGTACAATATGAGTATTCAATATGGTTTTAATGATGACCAATGAATTCGGAATTGCATGTGATATATGCGAATATGAGTGACCCCGTAGTACTTTCATTTTTTGGTGGAAAGGACGTGCATAATTGTACTTGTCTTTGGCTCGAAATTCTAATGATAAATAATTGAATTTCCTATTGTTAAATAACAACAAAAAATTCCAGTAAAGAAAAAGAAATATGTATATTTAACTTTTGTTTTGATAAAGATTGTGGCACACTTTTGGTGACTGCAATAACCGATAAGAAAGACACTATACAATAAGGCACAAAAATAGAAATATAATACAATGTTTGGGCAGATATATCTTTTTGCTCCTCTTGTGAAAATGGTTCGTACACGTCTGGTCACTGAGTGTCACAATCCCTCTGATTAACTTCTCAGTGCGATGTCAACAATGCAACAATGGCAGCTTTGGCTATAGTTGAAAGCTGCTGGAATCACAGCAAGGAATCCCGAAATTAACCTCCAAATGGAAACTGAAAAACACACTAGTTCCACATACCTTCAAGCATATTTTGTGTAAATGCCTAACTCTTATAATAAATATAACTATGAGCTGTTTTGAACAATTCAATATATATTTCAAATTTATCCAATGATATGAACATTTATTTTATGCTTTTGACAAAATGATATAAGGTATTTATGTTGTGGCTGTAGCCTGTAAGACAAAAGTATATATGGTGTGTGTTTAAAAAATAGATACCATAATTTAAACAAAACTGCAATATGAACTACTTATTTTGATCAAATCTTTTTGTTAGATAAATTCACCTTTAAATTTCATTTATCTTAAAAATTTAAATTTATATTAGGGGTGATCGGGATGTAATTCAAATTGATTTTGAGGCAAATAAATCATATGATCCAAAGATAAAATGACACATGATTTGGTGTCAATGGCACGTTTAAAAAAAAATTGATCCAATCTAATTAAATACGATTTAATTTGGATCACTTTTTTAATAACTAAATTACAATGGTAATGAAATATTTTTCATAATATAACTTATAATTTACAAAAAAAATAACTAACATTACATGATGATAATACTTGTTTTTTCTTTAAATACGATGATAATACTTGTTAAAATAAATGAAATAGTAAAAAATATATTATTAAAAAAATTAAAAGCCAACAAATAATAAATTAATGCTTTGTATCATTATAATATAAAAAAATTGTTAAAACTTTTTTTTTTTTGGAGAGAAACAAGCTTAATGCATTTCATTAATAATAATAGGTTCAATACATGTTGGAATGCGAGAATAAATGCGGAAACTAGCTTCTGACAAAGCCGCCTGAGCTAAACTATGAGCAACTTCGTTCGCTTGTCTCCTAATGAACTTAACATGAGAGTTCATAAATTGTTAAAACTTGTGTGCACAATTTTGTTAAGTTTTACAAATGAATTTGAAATCCGATCTAAGCGGTTTAGGTAAAACATATCTAATCATGTCTAATCTTTTTTGATTTTATGTGATTTTCGGTTATTTCAATCAATTTGCGGTCTTATTTTGGATTAACTCAGATATGAACACCCCTAATTTTCTTCTTTTTCTTTCTTACTTGGTGCTTTTTAGCGGAATGAACACCCCTAATTTATATAATATTTGAAGGGTACTTCAAATAAGAAATATGGTGATTTCTTCAATTCAAAAAGATAAATAAGAAAATAAAGATGGGGATTTCTTCTGAGAACCGAAGGGTTAACTCCCTGAGAAGAATGATATTATTATGCAATTTTAGTTTATGATTCATTGTACTGTATTACAGCTTGTGAAAAAAAATGCAACATATCAAAAATTTGTCGGTAAAAAAAAGAAGTTAATGTACAATTGAAAATAGAATATGAATCTCTTAGAAAAGACAAGAAAAACTTAAAACAGGTCTTATAGACGAATTAGTACTCCTTATTGCAGCTGCTACTGAGCACACCAAAACTTAAAATTTGAACTTGTCAGAATCTACTATAAAGAACAATAATTCTACTTTAAACACTAAAACTTCTTAACAAAATTTCTTGGCAGCTATGGATAAAAAAAGCTGATCATTATTATGACATGAATAAAACAAGATCACATGATAATAAATACTCTCTCACATGAGACTATTTGATGATCTGTATGAGTTCCATTTATGATGGGGATGTTAATGAATAAGTGTCGGCATGTATCATTCTGTTCATAAAGTCGGTGTTAAACTTTTCTATAATTATAAGGTTTCTTGGATGAATCCTGTTTTTGGGATAAGAAACAAAGCAGATAATTCACAATTCATTTCCTACACTAGTTTGGGATTTACCCTTAGCATCAGCAGCATAATCAGATGCAAAACTTTTAAAAGTAAAATGTACTACTATATACTATATATTCTTAAATATAGAATCTTTTTGGAGGAAGTCCTTTTTGTCTCTTTTAAAATCTAATTCAATTTTTTAACTGTAATAGAATTTCTTTACTAATAACCTATATTATTTTACATTTTTTTTTAACTAACAATACATAGTACTCGTTCCTGTGAGTTTAGCTCAGTTGATAGGGACATTGCATATTTATGCAGGGGTCGGGGTTCGAACTCCGGACACCCCACTTCTCTACATTTAATTATGTGAGCTCTAGCCACTAAACTACTAGAAGAAAAAAAAGAAAAAAAAACAATACATAGTACTCCATATAAAACCAACTTTTTCTTCTTACTGATGAACTAGAAAAAATAATACCAATTGTTTAACAAATATTAAACTATAGAGCAATATTTGCAACATTTGTTTTAACACACTCTTTCCAATCATTTTTATTGAGTAAAATACATACCACGTTTGAAATGGATTTTCTCTATAAAGAGAGTGAGTGTTAGAAAATGTATGTTAAAATAAGTGTTACTTGCATTATTCATTAAACTGTTACCAATTTTTTAAATTTCAGTTTTTATGATATGGTCATCTTCCTATATTTGCATAAGTAGTAAAATGTAAATAGCTATAATAACAATGTGCAGTTTTTCTCCATGTTAGAGATTTAGACACCTTAATCGAGTGGTCAGAGATTTGATCTTGACTTTTGTGTAGAGATAAAATTGATTGAGAGAGAAGAAATCACCTTACCCATCTAATAAATTCTCCAACATAAATGTTGAATAGAGATAGTTATAAAAAAAGGTTTTCTATCTAGTGCCTTAAGAGTAATGGTTAAAGATGTCAAAAATAGAATTTTTTTTTATTAAAAACAACAACTTTTTTATTTTATAAAGTTAAACATTCCACTTTTCATCAATTTCTAATGCATATTTTTTATATTAATCTTCTTAACTAGTGCCCTAGCATTTCCCTATAAGAAAATGTAAATAGTGAAGTCAAACTATTAAATGGTCAATGAAAAGTGAGTAGCTCAAGCAGAAGAAGGGTCTCTAATACTATTAGAAGATACAGTAAAACACAATAAATTCTAATTTTAACTACCACCTGTCATTTAGTATAATGTTTTTTTACCCCCACTCCACTCATAGTCATAGATACAATAATCCTATCACTTTCAACACAGCCCAGCTACTTATAATAAGTCTCTCAAACTACTAATACAACCAGAGAGTCCTTCATACTGCTTTGGATTCTCCCAATTTGTTTACCTTTATTGAATCGTTCCTTTCACTTTTCTGCCAACACTCTGCACCCTCTCTCTCTCTCAGCCTCCACCACACTATCCCTTTCTTTCTCTACACAATTGCTGCCTGCCAACACATAACTAGAAAAAAAAAACCATTCATTGCTCAAAACTAGATATAATGACAAACTTTTCATTCTTGGTCTACTTTGACAAAAAAATTAAATTGATTCAATTTTGACTTTTTTTATTTTGTCACATTACAACTGGCATTAGAAATTAGAAATATACCTCAGTTAAATCACATTAAATTTTTCTACTTAGAAAGATGTGAATGCCTTCAACAAGTGATATGATAGATAGATATCCATGGCTTCACTTAATTCATATCTACTCATCTTGTTAATGGTCATCATATTTATATTTCACCTTCTTCTGTATCCAGTTTCTTGCTTCTATCAACCACATTCTGCAATTCCTCCAAGGGTAGGCTTTTTTTTTCTTTCTTTTCTCCCTCATTCACTCATTCCTTTGCTTTATTATATGTATGTTGTGCATAGCTGGTTTTAAAAGGAATTTGTGCATGTTTGAATCGACGGTGAATTTGCCAGAATACGGTATATTACCGTGATTTCGGCAAAGTCATGATAACACTCCGATTTTGTTGAAGCTCTGAAGTATAGTTTCCGTATGTTGTGCATAGCTGGTTTTAAAAGGAATTTGTGCATGTTTGAATCGACGGTGAATTTGCCAGAATACGGTATATTCCCGAGATTTCGGCAAAGCCATGATAACACTTCTATTTTGTTGAAGCTCTGAAGTATAGTTTCCGTTAATTTTATAGTGAATTCAAACATGCACCAAGTTTCAACAAGATGAAGTGTGACCTTGATTTTGCCAAACTGACCGGATACAAAGTTAGTTAACTGAGTTTGTTAACCATGTGTGTAGGGTTTATTATTTGAGGAGAAATACAGGTTAGGTTCAGCTCCACCTACATGTCACAACAAATGTAACCAATGTCATCCATGCATGGCAGTGCAAGTTCCAAGCCATGAACATGTTCAGCCAGGTCACACTGCCTCAACTTCATCCATGGAAGGTGGTAATTTCTTTCTCCAAGGTAATAATAACGGATACTCAAATTACAAACCATTGAGTTGGAAATGCCATTGTGGTGGCCACTTTTTCAACCCCTAGAAATTCCATTGTTTCTTCTTATCTTTGATGAATGAAAATTAAAATTATTGTAAAATTGAAAATGCATCTTTTCTTCTTTTTTGTTTTTATTTATTTATTTATCTAAATTAATTAATTACGTCAGCCGTGATTGTATACATTGGAGTTTGATACACTTGTACAAAAGTTTGTTACAGACCTGAAATATTATTACTTTATGGTTGCGTCTAAATTTTGTACTAAAAGTTTCTTTTGAACTGTTTTTATTTCTTTATGTTTTTGTTAAGTCGTGTATGAAAAATTGAAGTTGTGATATTTCATAAGAAATGTTAAGTACCCTCATTATTTCTTTTTAGTTTTCTGGTGATTTTTTTTTTATTATCTTGGATGTTTTCTTGGTTCGCATGTCGAAATTTTGAAGGACCACACTACATATAGTTGTGAAAAACTTTTGCAGATCAATAATTATTGTTTGTTTCCGTCTGAAAACTGGACCGGGGCATTATAATATATTTTACTATAATAATGTTTTATGAAAACAACATTTCAAAAGATTTTCCAACATAATAATCCAAAACAATTTACATCCCTTAAACACAAATTTGGTATCATAATAAAACCATCGTGAAATTTAAAATTTGGATAAATCAACATGTATTAAGTTTCTAAGTTCTAACATAATCTCTCATCTACCAACATCCAGTGAAGTCGGTTCATTCCTTAGAAGATTTCTTTTATGGACTTTGAAACTTAAACAAACAGCTGATATGTACAAAAATCTTGACCAAAAAAAAACAAATTTTCATGATATATTCTGAAAGAAACTTGTTCTGATTAGTTTCAATATTTTATTAGTAATTGTTATACTTAATGGTTAGTTCTACAGTGCACAAATGAGTTAGTTGTTGAAAGTTTGTTTTCCTAAGCCATAAGAATTGGTCTAGTGGTGATGGGTTTGAGTAGTATGCATGAGGTCCTAGGTTCTAACCTCATTGGCTCCATTGTACACACAAAAATAAAAAGATGAATGTTTGTTTCCATCATTAGATTAGATTAATAAACTTATTATTGGATCAAGTGAGATATGTTGAGATTTATTAATCTAATATTGAAAAAAATTAAACTTGTGCATTGTACAAAAATATCTTACATGTTTTAATGGAAATGTTTTTCTAATCAGCAAAGACTCATTATGAGCTCAACTAGGATTTCCAAAACTAAACAAGAAAACTTTCTTGATAGATTCGCAATAAGGTCAAAACTAAACTAGATTATGTGGATCATATGCTATTGGTATTAAGAAAATTTGATGGCCGAAATTCATTACATTTTGGTGTGAACTGAGTATCTTCTACGTGAATCAGATACTGAATATCTTTTACGTGGATTAGATTCGAACTCTTAAACTCTAGTTAAGATGGAAGAGATCTCTGACATCTCATTCAAGTGTTTTTGGGTATAAAATTCATTATTTTAGTATCAATTCATGTTTTTTTTTTTTTTAAGGAAAAAAACCTCTTTTTTGTTTTTGTTTTGAGTAAACCCTTTTTCAAAATATCAATTTGGTCGCCTTGTGTTTGTGCTTCCTGCCGTCGCAATCTCCCGCTGCATCGTTGTCAATTGCACCGTGTGTCACTTGTCATCGCTCGACTCTGTGCCCACACCACCAGTAGTTTCTCTATGCAAATAGAAACCATTTGCCCAAGTAAAGACAATGATGTTGTTATGAAAGACCAACTTTCACAAGATTTTATCCACTTGCTGTCTTCTTTTTGTATTTGCCATCACCTCCTTACAATGTCTTGATAAGGCTCTATTTGGTAGTAGTTTAGATGAGAAAGCAGGTGAGGGATTTGAGGATAATGCAAATGACCGTAATCGTCATCATCAGTGTTAGTCCCATAGTATAACCGGTACTATAGCCAAAATTAACATTGGTGTGCAAAATAAGTTAACAGTAAGTTTTTATTTTTTTTTCCCTTCATGAATAGCATTGACTAAAGTAAAATCCAAGAATATAATCCAATGCTGTCCAAAAACAACATCCAAGAATATAACTAAAATGTAAAATCCAAGAAAACAAGCAATAGATGACACAGAGAGCATGTAATAACCTATGACCTTTCTTCAAATCCGCCTATGTCTATAAGGAGTAACAACCTATATATACCAAGGTCATGAATGAAGCATCCATAATAAAAGGAAAATAAAATTTATGACACGTACAAGTTCCAACTTCCCACGAAATATCATCTCATACCGGCGGCAGTCTTGCCTTTGCTCAACTCCGAGAGTTCCTCAATCAGTTTTCTCTCATCGCTGCTCAGTTTTTTAGGAATCTCAACTTGCACTCGAACGAATTGATCACCCCTCATATTCTTCTTATTCAGCAGAGGAACACCTTTCTTTGCCATAACAAGTGTTGATCCTGGTTGTGTCCCAGATGGGATTTTCAAATCCACCATTCCATCTACAGTTGGAACCTTAATTGTAGTCCCCAAGATTGCATCAATATAAGACACTTTACAAGAGTATAAAATGTTGGTGTCTTCTCGTTTAAGCACAGGATCAGGGATAACTTCAAGAACAACAAAGAGGTCACCGGGAGAACCACCGCGCTTTCCAGAGTTACCTTCATTTCGGACCCTTAAACGGCTACCAGAATCCACGCCGGCTGGAACCTTGAGACTTATCCGCTTTGTTTTCCTCACCCGGCCATCCCCAGAACATGTACTGCAAGGGGTTTGAGTTTCTCCAGTCCCATTGCAAGACGAGCAAGTCATAGACTGCTGAAAGATACCCAACGGAGTCCTTGTTTGAGTGACAACCCGTCCCTGACCACCACAAGTGTTACATCTGGATGATTTAGTCCCTGGTTTAGCTCCTGAACCGTCGCAAGTTCCACACTTCTCTAGTCGCCTAATCTCTATCTCCTTTTCCACTCCGAAAACAGCTTCTTTAAAGTTCAAAACAAGACTGTAATACTCATCTTCGCCATTCATTGCTCCATTCCAAGATTGTCTGCTGCGACCATCCATGCCCTCAAATAGCGACTCAAACAGATCAAAAGGGTTGCTGAAATCCTATAATCACAAAGATTTTACATTTATCAAAAACAATGTTATGACAAATTAAAATTCTCCATAATCTTTGTAGGTAACTTGGTAACTTACCCCCATGCCCCCACCAAATCCTGGCGAACCTTTAAGCCCTGCCTCCCCATATTTGTCATATATGGACCGTTTCTCATCATCTGACAAGACCTGAAAAGGATTATAGTTACATAAGATCAGTTATGAACTAAAATGAATTAAGGTCAGTTGTGTTTAATATCCTCTAGTTTTACCTCATACGCATTACTGATTTCCTTAAATTTCTCTTCTGCACCAGGATCTCTGCAGCATAAAGTGAATACACATATATAGGTCAACGATAAGCAACGTTAATAAATGATTATGACCATGTGAAAAAAATTATGCAACTAGAAATTATGGCATGACAGGTGAAAATGCACTTAGCTAAACGACTTCATCTAACAGGCAATTCAGGAATGTACAAAAAAATTGATTTAAAAATGACATGCTACAAGCATTGGTATAATCTAAGACACCCGGACCATTTTGTCCATAGCAATAGTGAAATCGGAGTTAAAGATTAGAAAAGGAAAAAAAGAGTGGGAACAGAGCAAAATACGGATATTAGAAAGCAGATAACTTCAATGGGAAGTGAGGAAAAAAAATACTCACTTGTTCACATCTGGATGATAATTTCGGGCTAGCTTCCGGTAAGCTGAAACATAAACAATAGAAAGAGTTAACAATGCAATGATACCGTGGGGGAAAATGCATAACCAAGTAAATCACGCATAGCATCTAGCTATAATAATAACTTCTTAATCACAACAACCACTCATTAACCCGAGTAATTGATGTTTCTGATACTAGTTTTAAACTTCTCCAAACCTTTCCTGCATTGATTACCAAAAAAAAAAAGTGAAATGAAATAAATGTTTAGTTTGAACTTCTGCAGTCTTGAGCGGAAGTTTTCTAAGAGGACCACGTACAAGTATTCTAGTTTTGGTTTATGTTAGTCTATACAGAAAGCCTCGCAATACAATACCAAAGAGCAATCAAGACGATTAATTTTGAAAATTTCAAAATTTGGTTTGGAAAGCTAGCCCCCGTGTCCTTTTTTGGCATTAAACAAAAATAAACAGCTGTTTAGGGGTTGGGGGAGGGTCTCATGATTATTAGCAACAAGCATTATCAAGTGGCAGACTTCTTTGATGGTTTTAACTGTTAAATTTGATTTACTCATCTTACATCCTTCACAGACATTTTATCTGAACCTTCTTCAGCATTGGTATTAAGGTTAAAGAAGTAGCAAGAGTTATATTAAATGAGATAATCATTCGGATTTGGATTCCCTGCAGTTACAAATCTCTGTATCTCCCGCATCTAGGCAAAAGATTACAATGCTTTTGCTTTACAACATACAACAAGGAAACATACATATGCAACATTTTCTCTCTCTCTCTCTCTCTTGAAAGATGTTTACCTAAATACAGAAGAATTTAGGAAACTCAAATGTAGAGAACCCTGATCCTAATCATTCGTAGTTAACGGACTAAGGCTAATGTGGTCACTGATTTCTGTTAATACAGAGATCACAGCTTTGATAACAAATGGTCATTCAAGAATTCAACAACTAATGAGTAAATAAAAACAATGTATTTAGTTTTGATATCGTTACTTTAATTCTTGTTCTATGTTTTGGCAGACTTCTTGACAGAGTTAACTGTTAGGTTCACTATCAGTACTTCTCTTGCATCCTTCACAAACATTTTATTAGTAAATAGTATTTCAATTAGTCAATGTTAAAGAAACAGCAAGAGTTATATAATATAAAAGGAGATTATCATTCGTCATTAGTTAGCAGACTAAGGCTAATGGGGTAATTGATTTATGTTAATACAGAAAGATCACTGCTTTGCTAAAAATGGTCATTCATGAATTCAACAACTAATGAGTAAATAAAAGCACTGAATTTGAACGCATCAACTAATGATGATGGAGGCAAATCATAACAGTCAAAGAAGGGATTGCACAAGCATACCAGTCTTAATTTCAGATTTAGTAGAATTTTTCGACACCCCAAGGACGGTGTAGTAGTCCTGCATGCGGGTACATATTAGATATTCAGCCAATATATTGGATGGTCATAGTTATATAACCAACTTCAAGAAGAATACTTTCACAAGGAACCCTTGTAAAAGAAATATAGAAAAGAAATCATAGTTTCTTAGAAAAGCATAAGTAATAAAAACTTACTGCATCTGCTCTAACTATCAATCTTGATCCCCTTCGACGATGCAAAGTTTGACGTGAACCTATATTAAAAAGCAAGGAATCCCGAGCAAAAAAGGTTGAACTTGGGGCGGCCATAAAGCTTATCCTGCTTGTAGCACTGCAAGAACAATGATTGGATTGAATTACACTCTACGACACAATGACTTATGCTGAAAAACTGTTCCTAATGAGTAAGGATCTGTTGATTTTAATTTTTTCAAAATTGATTTTTGAACAAATAAAGGTCAAAGTTATAAATTGTGAATCGCAAACCTAACATCTGAATAGTGAGTTGTAAATCGTATCAAATCGTAAGATTCAGAAGTTCAATGCAAAATAACTTCAAATATATCATGTGATGATGTATAGTGTTTAATGCAGTGATTTAAAATGAGGAACCCACAACGCAATTTAATCACAATGTAACAAACACGAATGTTCTATGTCCTAGGTTAAAAAAATAAAATAAAAAAAAAAACAGAGCAAAGGTATGCTAAAATGGTGATAAAGTAATTGATCCAGTGACTTTGTAAGGCCCTCCCTATTTTAGAAGAATGAAAATAGTGGCATGGAATATTAAATAGGGTGTGCTGAGTAGTGCTCCTTTAGAATTTTTTATGTTTAACAATGTCACCTATTTGATTCTTCAAATTCTTTGATGAGAATTGGCGACATAAAAGCAAGATAAAAACACAAATTGTTGAATCGTGCAACTCATATCAGTGATAAAAGTTGCATGATTATATTTCATATTCATCACATGCCACAAATTGTTCACTTGCTAAATAGTGCTACCAATTTGTGCAATTTCATGGTTGAAATAATTGATTTGTTTCAAAGTGATATCATAAGACCCTTAAGAATAGATTGAGAAAAAACCAGATGATTGACTAATTGAATCATCTTAAAATGAAAACATCGTGTCCTAGATGCAAAGGTGAGCAAGAGAGCCAGGCGAATGATACAGATTTTAGAAGAGACGGTTTGGTTTGGAAAATAAAGTATAGTCAGTCACTTTTGAAGAGTAAATGTGAATAATTAAGCGGGTCTCACACCAAGAATCAATTCTACTTGGCGCAAAAAAACTGAAAAATTCCACTTGGCAGTGAGTTTGGTGAAATCACGACAACACCGTGATTTTATTTTGTTGGAGTTCCAAAGGTTGGGCAAAATTACAATGACACACTGTGATTCTGCCAAACTCACTGCCATTCCCAACATTCACTTCCACTCACTACAATCAACTGAACACAATTCAAATGACTAAACCTCGTTTTTTTTTTCTCAACTCCGGTAGGAGTTCAGGGTTTAACCAAAACAGGCAATACACTCTTGCCGGAGATTTCTTTTTAATGAAAATCTGAGTCTATATCCAGAAGTAGAGCTGCTGTAGCTGACAATTAGAGCAACAAAATCACATTTTTATACCGAGTTTTATGGCAATACCATGTGACAACATGATAGATAAAACAACCTCAAAAGTATTTAGCTGTTTCCGACATAAAACATCATGAAAATTAAGAATAAAATAAAGGACTGACTTGTGTCTTGATGATGCAAACTTGGCTATTGTGGTGGATCTGGCAACAATCTGAGGACGAATTCCCCATTGAGTAGCTGATGTACTACCAAAAGGTGTAACTGCCATCTATTCTATATTCTCAAAAAGACAGTATAATATAAAATTTCTTGATGAAATTCTTCTGGCTGCAAAAATATTAAGAAAAAAACAATAAGATAAAGCTACAAAAAGCACTTATTTTTGGAGCCATGAGTAATTGAAAAGAACAATGAAATACAAATTAGTAATTTGACGTGTACAGATAAAAAAGAATTAAGATAAGAAGAAGCCATAGTTATTGAAAATAAATAAAAAAATGAAATTAAGATAAGAAGCAGAAACGACAATAGTTCATCCAATTTATTATCTATAATATAATGAAGAGTGAATAAAAAGAAACGACGAAGATGTTTGAATTTGAATTGGAATAGAAAGAGAAACCTGTGTTGTTGGGGGTTGGAGGCTTATAGGCGCTGCTGCTGTTTGGGAGAGAGAAGTTGGAAGGAGAGGATGAGGAAGTGGAGCACTCTCTGTCTCTCTTTCTCTCTCTAAAATTGTTTTGCTTATAGAGAAGGATGAAAGGGAACTTGGTGGTCGTGTTTTCTTTTACTAGTTTAGTTGTGTAGCCTACACTAATGTTGCCTTGTCGCTCTTTCTAGAACCCTAATAATAATGCCCCCTCACCTCTCATTTCATTTTGGATTATAGCTTTTTAATACTACCATGAAAAATTAAGGAAAATCATTTTATCGTAATTTCAGGGTGAAATTGGTAGTAATTAGACTATGATATGTGGCGTAATGCGCGGATCTTGAGATATTTTGTATATTTGTTTATAATTTTTGTATTGTAAATTTATTTTACGTAGTAAAGACATTTCAAAATTCGATTTCTAATTTAGACTAACCAATCTTCATGTTTGTATGAAGATTTTAAACAAAATGATGTTGCATAGGGTTATTTTGAATTTAAACAATTTTATTTGCATATATAGGTAATGAATTATAATCATTATGTATTTAGATTAAGAGATTATAATTTATTTAGTTTATAAGACAATTGTAAACAATTGTCTTATATGTGAACTCTATCAATTGAGATGACAAAGTTAATATTTGAACACTGAGCTCATACATCTTAGACAATTAAAAGGTTATAATATGTTTCAACTATTCTTAACGATTTTATTATAAAAAAGTAAATGTTACTAATTATATTTGTTTTATGAGCAATATTAAAAGTAATACAATATCTCAGTGAGCATAGCTTAATCAGTAGGGATATTGTATTATGTAGAAGTCAGAGTTTGAACTCATTTATTCTCTTTAAAGATGAAATTATGTTTACTAGATTATTTGACAAAAAAATATAATAACTTTAATTGTACCAACTTTTAAATTAAATTAAATGTTGATGTTTTTTACTGTCCTTCCAATATTAAAGCATAGATAACGAATGCAAGTACGGACACTTAGATATCAATGGAACATGGAAACAAGCTGTATAGTTGTTGCTCACGACGATGTGAAATCGGATACGAGATTTTTTACATACATGGACATGAGAACAAACACTACAGTATCCTAACATTTAGAAGCCATTGCCATCGTAATTGACCTGATAGGTTAATTAGTGGTTGTAGATTCCCTTTCACTCTACTAATGTTATAATTATTTGAATGAATTTGTTTTTCCCTTCAAAAGAAAAAATTACGTAGAACCAAAGAAAAACCGAAAAATCCAAGAAATCTAATACCATCAAATAATGAATTAAAAACTATTTTAAATAAGTGGAGTTTTTTTTTTTTTTTTAGGAAAAAAATAAGTGGAGTTATATATATAGTTT
>Ga0228710_1001083_pt1 | contig 39391 bp, 18 predicted proteins | sample MedpolnodulmetaG_FD_177995 | JGI IMG/M metagenome (GOLD analysis project Ga0228710, IMG submission 177995) | Root nodule microbial communities from Medicago polymorpha collected in Santa Monica, California, United States - pink nodules | ecosystem: Host-associated > Plants > Roots > Nodule...
TTTCAGAAATTTTTTATGATTTTTAAATTTATTTTCAGATATTTTAAATTTAAAAAATAATTTCCATAATTTATTTTTAATTTTAATTTTTTTAATTACGTGGACTGCCACGTCAGCGCCACGTGGCCAAAACCATGCCAAATCAGCCATGAAGTGGGGCCAGGGACCTTTTTCAAACAAAAAATATTTTACAGGGATGTAATTCAATTTTTTTTTTCACAAGGACGAAAATCAAAACAGGCCCAAATTACAGAGACGATTATCATATTTAAGCCTTATAAGAATCTGTCCAATTTTATTTTTTTTAACAAAACATGAATTATGAATTTTTACATTTATGACCGTTAAAAATTAGTATTTAATTCATATTTTGTTAAAAAATTCTATTTTTTTTAGAGATGTTTATAATATTCTACACATTTATGCACAAATCTTATCCGCATCCGTACTACGTATCCGAGCTTTATAGCTTTCGGCGTATGCAAATCTTCTTAAGAACCAAGATTCTTACCTATGCTAATCTTTGTAAGTTTCAAACGACGGATAAGTGACTTCCATGTTGAATAGATTTCTAAACACACAATTTGTTGGATCAAACTTATCTCTAAGATTTTGATCAGTGAAATTCGAGTTCCTGATTCGTTCTAAGTTCAATTATGTAATACCCAACGATCAAATGATTTTGGTTGATATTGTTTGTCGTTTGAGTGAATTTCAGTCGACGAATAATGATTATTATTTTTCATTTGAGCGCTAACACATGCCCTCGTTCTATGAGAATATTCTAAATAACTAAGATTCTTATCTATTATAATCTTACTAAGTTTCGACTGAAACTACCAAAATGGAAAACAATATCAAACAAAATCATTCAACCGTTGAATATGACCTAATTGAACTAAGAATGAGCCATGAACTCGAATTTCAGCGATATGAATCTTAGAGACAGGTTGATCCGAAGATTTTGGTTGCCGAAATTCAAGTTTGTACTTCGTTTTTAGTCCACTTAGACCTTATTCAACGGTCAAATTAATTATATAGAAGAGAAATTCTTAGTTGGACACCACAACTCCAAATCAAATAAATTAGTCACACACAAGATGATCAAATTTAAAAGAGAAATAATTTCGTCACATTACTTAACATTGTTTTTCCTTTAAATTTTATCATTGACGTATATGTGTCAATATAAATTTTATTTAGGCTTGTGTCTATGTAAGATTCTCTATATATAGAACATTATTGATTATGTGATCACTACTAGGGATGGCAATTGGACTCATACCCTATGGGCACCCACAAAAAATACCCGCTATGGGTAGGGTAAAACCCTGCTTTAATGGGTATGGACTTGGGTATGGGTAATTACCCGCAAATTTAAATGGGTACGGACATGGGTATGGACACTGTACTGCCCAGCCCCGCAACCCGCATATATGTATTTATATAATATGATAAATAATTTATTTATTTTTGGTGTACATTTAATTAATTTAATATAATATGATAAATAATTTATTTATTTTTGGTGTACACTTAATTAATTTATTTAACTATTTAAGCCTAAAGCTAAACCTAAAACAACTTAATACAGTAACCCTAGCCCTCTTGCAGGTGTCAAATGGGCTGGCCCGGCCCGGGCCGAAGAGGCCCGACTACATAAATGGGTCAGCCCGGTCAGGCTCAATTATAATTGGGCCGCAAATTCTAGAGCCCGGTCCGGCCTGTGTGGGCCATGGGCCAGCCCGACCCGGCCCATTTATTTTTAAATTTTAAAATTTATTCACTTTTTTTATATATTAGTCACTCACCACTATTTTTTTCCTTAAATATGATCGGATGAACATAAAAGTGTAAGTAATTTTTACATTAACATTGAATATTAATGAAACTCTATATTATTCATTCAATTGAATCAAATTAATAGTTTATAAACTTTAAAACTTTAAGCTAAATTCATTCATTTTTATTAAGTTTATTTATTTAAATATTTTTTATTGATAAATTTTAAAATAGTTGATAATTTTTTTCAAAAATATACTACTTTTTAACAAAAACTCAAATTAAATAGTAAAAATGGGTCGGCCGCCTGACCCAAAGCCCGACCCAATTTTTTTATGGGCCGAAAAAGCCCGAGTGTATTTTTGGGCTAGTTTTTTAGGCCCGGCCCGACCCAAAAGTATGGGCTTTGGGCCGGCCCGTTAGCTCGGCCCATTTTTTACAGCTCTCCTGCTGCGTTAAATCTCTATCGTTGTCTGCCTATCTTTGCTTTTTGGTTAAATACTATGATTCTTACTATTTTATGAGTTAATTTGAAATTTGTTGGATCATGGTTTTATTTCAATTGTGATATTTTTTATTGTCTTTTCACAGTTAAAGTGCGCGTAATTGGTGCGGGTATGGGCACTTAGGTGCCCATGGGGTATGGGGAAGGGCACTCAAGTTGTTGCCCACGAGGGTACGGGCTCGGGTACGGGCATTTTTTTCAAACGCGGGTATGGGGATGGGTACTATACTACCCTACCCATTGGGTACCCATTGTCATCCCTAATCACTACTTAATACTGTTAACAACAATTAAATAGTACAAAAATCCTAAAATTTTATATTTGAATGTGTGGTGCAGTTAGCTCTATTTGTTGCTAAAATTGTTGCAGGTCGCGTGTTCGATTCTTTGCTTGCCAAAATTTTGTTTTTTTTTTGCAGTTTTTTAAAACTCATCTTCTTCGCCCGTTGATTTGAAATTTGTTGGATCATGGTTTTATTTCAATTGTGATATTTTTTATTGTCTTTTCACAGTTAAAGTGCGCGTAATTGGTGCGGGTATGGGCACTTAGGTGCCCATGGGGTATGGGGAAGGGCACTCAAGTTGTTGCCCACGAGGGTACGGGCTCGGGTACGGGCATTTTTTTCAAACGCGGGTATGGGGATGGGTACTATACTACCCTACCCATTGGGTACCCATTGTCATCCCTAATCACTACTTAATACTGTTAACAACAATTAAATAGTACAAAAATCCTAAAATTTTATATTTGAATGTGTGGTGCAGTTAGCTCTATTTGTTGCTAAAATTGTTGCAGGTCGCGTGTTCGATTCTTTGCTTGCCAAAATTTTGTTTTTTTTTTTTTGCAGTTTTTTAAAACTCATCTTCTTCGTCCGTTGTGCTTAAACCGGGATTGGATTCGTCCGGATCTTGCTCGATACACATTGGAATTCAACGATTTTTACATATTATTGATCGGATTTGAAAGGCAAGGAGAAATCACGTACTAATTTTTCAAATCCACAAGCCAATCGCAGGTAATTTATTTAAGGTTCTTGCAAATGCAAACGTGATTAAATTCTTAATTTTTCACGGAAGTTACAACATTTCACACCGAAATTTCATATGGGTTTCGATTCAGCATTTGGTGACAAGATTCCAAATCAATGTGAGAAATACTTATTAACAATAGATAAATATCATTATCCCTCGCCGGAGCCGACGAATTCCGGCATTTACCGGCGACCGCAGCACAACAAATCGGACAGCTATATCGATTTCCAAACTAGAAATCAATGCAATCAGCTTGACAGGTCATTTAAGCTTAAAAAAAATAAAATTGAGGTCTCTCACGGTAGGAGACATAATGAAGTCTCCCACCCTAAATGGCACCGTTTTGAAAGAGAAATTTAAGATACAAGAGTTTCTATAAGTTCAAATAACCATTTTTATTGGTTTTTTTTCTTGGCTCGCCTTTAAAAATTGTGGATAATTTACACAACATCAATAAAAATTGGAAACATAAGAGTTGACAAATATATAAGGTACTTTTACCCACAAGCAAGGATAGAAATACTACAGTGGCTAGTCTGATTGACCCCACTTCCAAAACGTGGAATCAGGACATTATCATGAGTAGTAACAATTGAAGCTATAATCAAAACACCACTTGTTCAACAAGTTACCGAAGATAGGTTGGTGTGGAAGGCGGAGAAAAATGGACATTACTCGGTTAAGTGTTTATCGACTATGTATGGACGAGTTGATTGATATATGTACTTGTTGTGAGTACAATATATAATATCTACCCAGTTAACGATTTGTCAAGTTAGGGTATGAGCTTTAGTGATTTGTGAACGTGATAATCCATAATGACTCTGATCCATGTATTTATAGTGGTTCTGATCTAGAGGAAGGCACAATGACTTCCCGGTTCATCTCGGACATGGGCTGCCAGCTTCCCCTTTTCAGGGACCGTGGACAGGGACATCTTATGAGCTCTCTGTATGTTTCTCCAACTCCTTTGTGACTGAGTCAAGACCCCGTGTGTTTCTTAGGGGGATTTAACCCAAGTTTATCGTGCGACGAAACTCTTTCTCGGGCCAGGGCTACTAGGGCTTACTACCTTGATATTTAGGGGTAACTAGCCCATTCTGAGGTACCACCTCTATATGTGAATCTTGCTAACATGCCGAGAACGTGACTAACCTGCTTTAAGTTACACTATGCTTCCCACATGACTTTAGAACCTCAACTTAATTTATTATTCCAGTACACAACCTTGCAATCACGAGGTTGTAAGGACGATGTGGTTTTAATGATCGTATATTATAATGGCTTTTACATTTTTCCACCCTATGTGTTTCTCACACGCCATATTTCCTTTCTCAAAATACCCTTTTTCGATTATATACTATGAACACCTTTTTCAGATTATATAATCTGAACCATCCTAAAATTGAAGGTAATAATAGAACTTTTCACTGATTTTTCCAAAACTTGTTTGTATATATGGTTCAGAAACTATAACCCGATCGATTATCTAAATTCTTATTAAGTTTTAAAAATAGCACAATTAGTTCACCTTATGGCATTCTATACTTAGAGCACACCATTAAATTGACACCCATCAAGGTTATAACATAATTGCATGATGTAAACATGCCATAATCCACATTAACTAGAAACAATGTCACCTTGAGTAGTAGATGTATCTTATTATATTTTTTGAGGAAATTCTATCTTATTATTTTACTAATTATTTCAAATCAAATTAGTAAATTAATTTCAAAATTGAATTTATGATTTCTAAATAAATTTAATTCAATTAGTTTGATTTGTTCAAATTCAAGTGTAATAATTCAATTAGTATGACTTAATAAGTATTTATCCTTTGATTACAATAAGTAATCATCCTATCCAATTTCTAATAATTATTATTTATTTTCTATACACATAAAAATTATTATGACTAAAATTTAAAAAAAAAACCCGTGCAGTGCATGGGTATTCTTCCTAGTGTACCAACTTCTTTAATTAAAACCCGTGCAATAAATACTGTTGCACAGAATATTTGCAGTGGTGGGCAGTAGTTAAAGATGCTATTTGTACTCATTTTTCTAGTTGATTTCAACTTTTGTTGGTCTATTTATTAAAGTTTTTTCATGAAATAAGAATCATTAAAATATGATTTTTTTTAAGTAGTTTAGTGATTAAAATTCATCTTTTTTAAAGTGAATAAGTGGAATGTATGGGTTCAAATCCCGCCCCTACATATAACAATACATGTCCCTGCCAACTGACCTATGTTTACGAGGACTAAAATATGATTTTAATTTCCTATTTAAAAGATGTCAACTTAATATTTAGAGTTTTTAACTTTGTAATTTTATCGAACAATTGTACCGCGTTGATTAGTGTTAATGTATTAATAAAATTTCTAACACAACCACTAAAACTTATAACGATGTATTTTAAAATCTTGCACAATTTCATTTTGACCAAATTAAAGGTCAAAATTTGCATTGCATAAAAGAGTTAACTAGTTAAATTATTTTGGAACAAAGAAAATATCTTCCTTCTATACAAATTATTACAACTAAAACATTAAAGAGAGATCGAAGTAACTACTCCCTCCGTTCATTTTTAAGTGCCGTTCTAATGCAAATTTTTTCATTCTTATTTAACTGTCGTTTTGGTATTTTAAGGATATGATTTATCAATTATACCCTTTGTCTTCAAATAATTGATCAATTTCACCTTTCAATACAATATTAATTACTTTTTTCCAATTATAACTCTAATTAATACCACTTTCATCACTCTCAATTTAATATATTTCACTTTGCATTTTTGATAATGGAAAATGCAAAAAACCTTAAAACCATTTTTGTATCTTCTTCACAGAAAAATGTAAAATGAGCAAACTCACTTATTTTTTTATTTTTTTTGTGGTGACCGGGGTTTGAACTTCAGATCTTGCATATATTATTCATTGTCCATTCCAACCGAGTAAAGCTCACGAGAAAAATGACTCACGAGGACAATGATTTAGTATGGCGGGAGTATTATGACTATAATTTTAAAAAAAAAAACCATGCAACGCCCGGGTATTGGTCCTAGTATAATAAGTATACGAAGTTGCATGCAACGCCCGGGTATTCGTCCCATTAAAGATGCTATTATTTCTCATTTTTCTTATTCGTTAGAGATGCTATTTTTTCTCATTTTTCTAATTATTGATTATCAAGTTGCATGCATGCTTCCCTAAAAAAAAATAAAAAAATTGCATGCATGCTACGAAGGCGTTGAAAAAACAGGACAAGTCCGAACAAGTGGCTGTATTTTGCCAGAAACTTATAAAAGTCAGTTACATTACATATTGTGAAACAAAATAAAGAAAACGAATAGACATCATATTAATTTCTTACAATAATTCGTTTGTATTTGTATTTTTTTATGAAAAAGCATTTTACAATTTTATTGAGTATTTACTAAAGTATTTTGCGAAAAAAGAATCATTAAAAATATGATTTTAATTCTCTATCTAAAAAGTGTCAATTCAATGGTTAAAGCTTTTAACTTTATAATTTTATGGAACAATTGTATCGCGACGATTAGTGTTAATGTATTAATAAAATTTCTTCTTTCATATATATATATATATATACTAATTTACGCCTATTTAAAAACACTAAAGTGTAAATTAGCAAGCTACACCCACTTATATTTTACTAAAACACCATTTTGTTTCTATTTTAATTAAATTTAAATAAAAGGGCAGTTTTGTAACTATCTTAAGGAAGATCCTTACAAAAAGAAACAAAAAAGACAATGACGTTTTTAGATGGATTAGTTTGTTAATTTACACCTTAGTGTGTTTATTGATACATATTTATTCATTTGTCCACGACATCTGTCCACCCCATAATTATAAATCATCTATAAATTGAAACCAAGATTCATTTCTCTAAACAAATTGAAACACGTTCGTTTCCATGGATGATGAGGTGAAGGTCATTCATCAATGTCAAGTGAGTCCTCCACAAGGTTCTCTTCCATCTTCAATCACAATTCCATTGAGTCACCTTGACCTCCATTGGTTTCGTTGCCCCCATATGAAAAGAATTTACTATTACAACTTTCCTCATTCCACACAACACTTCCTTCAAACTACACTCCCAATTCTCAAAAACTCTCTTTCCCTCACTCTCCAACATTTCTTCCCTTTCTCCTCTAAGACCATTTTTCCTCCTAAACCACAAACCCCTTACATTCTCTACTCTCAAGGTGACTCCATCTCATTTACAATATGTGAATCCAAATCAAACTTCAACCACCTCATATCCAATTCACCAAAAGATCTTGCCATTTCATACCCTTTTGCTCCCTTAATTCCATCACCAAGTATTTTACAAGATGGCACATTGTCGTTCCCAACATTGGCCATTCAAATCACTCTTTTTCCAAACTCAGGACTCTCAATTTGTCTCTATTTCCGACATGAAATTGCTGATGGTAAATCATTTCATCATTTCATTAAATTTTGGTCCTTACTTTCAAGTGGAAACTTAGAAAATTCATCTCTTTCGTTACCGTTACACAATAGAGACATTATTCAAGACCCAAAAAATCTTAAACAAAGTTTCTTAGAACAACTTTGGAATTCTCCACCAAAAAAAATAGAATCTACTAGTAGCAACAACAACATGGTTCGTCATAGATTTATATTGAAACATCACCAAGTGGAAAAATTGAAGAAATGGATCGTTACAAAAAGTAAAACTATTGGTCTTGAAACACTTCATTTGTCAACCTTTGTTGTTACATGTTCTTTGTTTTGGGTATGTAAGGTAAAAACACAATCACAACATGACACAAACAAAAGTATAGTTGATTGTGTTTTTGACAATGATTTTGAGGAGAATTATGGTTTTGGATTTTTAATGGATTTGCGTCACCATTTTGAGATTTCAACAAATTATTTTGGAAATTGTTTAGGCTCTTGTGTTGTGGCACTTCCAAAGAGGAAGTTATTGGGAGAGAATGGTATATGTGAAGCAGTTAATTCTATTGGAATAGAAATTAAGGGTTTGATTGATCCACTAAAAAGGGTTGAAGATCTTATGTTTTTCCAACGTATTAAAGACTTGGGGATTAAGTTTCATAATATAACTTCTGTTGCAGCATCACCAAAGTTTAATGTGTATGAAACTAATTTTGGATGGGGGAAGCCTGTTTTGAGTGAAATTCTTCATGTGGAGAACTCAAGTACATGTTGTCTATCTAGTTCTAAAGATGAAGATCGTGGCATTGAAGTTGGGATGGTGTTAGAGGCAGCTCAGGTGAAGAAATTTAGTGATGTCCTGGAAGCTCAACTTAGAGATATTGTGGGACTTGAATGAAATTATTTTAAGGGGTGAATAATCGTGTTAATTTGATTTCTGAATGTGTGAGGCAATGCAATTGTAGTTTCTGAATATACAAGGATTACAATCGCATTGCATGTGTTTTTTATTAGTCATTTTATATTTTAAATGTGTTTTAGTTGGTTATTACGGTCCTTCTAAAGATGTGTTTTTCATAAAGATGTGGGTGTGGACCATTGCAATAACTGTAATATATAAATTAAATACACAAATCATCATATTGTATGCAAACAATTTATATTGTTACTATTGAGAGAAAATCTAAAAATCCCTCATTTAATGTTTTAATGATAACAAAATATTTAAATTATGTCTTATGAATTTTGACATTATTGTTTATTTAACATGTGATCTTAAGTGGATTTTACAAGACAGGTTACAAAGCAAACAAATTTATAAGAATATTCTCAAAACAAGGTTTATCCTTACTCTTGGAACGAATTCGCAAAAATCAAACCTATCAAAGGACAAAATGGAAATATTAAAAGATTTGGGTACAAAAATACGGTATTAATGGAACACATAAATCATCGTGGATCATTGAGGAATTAAATTGCAGAAAGTTTCATAAGATAGTTTCTAAAAAGAGAATGTATTTAATACAATATACTCTACAAAGAAAAAAATATTATATTTGTTGTCAAAGAACTTATTCTAAACAAAGTTTGGACTTATAAGATTGTTATCCAAGTTTTCTCAAATATTGTAAAATGTGAGTAAAAAAGAAACTGTACATACACTTTATAAAACCATGTTTTGCAATTCCATTTTGTGATGCTAGAGAGTATAAAGAGAAAATCTCAAGGAAGATACTACGTTTTGAAATGCCATGGAGTCATCTCTTGCATCAAGTTTAAAATAGTTATAACTTGTCACCACAAGCATATGTTTGATTTTGGTCCAATCAGTTTTGTTTATTATAGCAGCTATAGCGGCACTATAGCGCTATCGCATTGTGGAATTTGAACAAACTGCTATTGTTCCGCGATATGCTATTCAGTATAAAATATTGTAAAAAAAGTGGTTATAGTGGCACTATAGCACTGTTGCATAGCTAAAATTCAACAAACGGCTATTTTCTGCAATTAGCAATTGACAACACCGGGGCCAATTACATGAAGTTCATGAATCTACTGCTTTATCAAGTAAGAAAGAACAACCACAAATAAGAAACTAACAATATTGTCAGGGAGGACACAAATTTGAGATTCATATTCCAAAAAATGCAGAAAATACCACTAAAATAATTTTCAGGGTCCACAGGATTACCTATAAGACTTTGTGCTGCATCTTTGAGATGCCTAAATGACACATATTTTCAAAAAACAGAAGTCCAACCACATGTAGATTCCATAGAAATGCCTGATAAATTGTTTTCATTTTGTTTAATTTTCTGAAGGACTTGGGAACAAATGAAGCGTAGATTAGATTCTAAATGATTAGAACTAACTGAATGAGATTTTTCTAAAGAATAGGGAGGACACAAATAAAATCCTAAGTGACCGAGTACCAACAAGAATAACTGCATTACAATGATCTATGCTACTATGAAGTGTCAGGCAAGCTATTTTCTTGTAACAGACTCAAGCTGATAAATAGAGTAGACTCACTAACACCTGTTGAAAGAAATGGATAAATGCTATTCTGATTTAATCCTCAGCATGAGCTGGTTTAAATAGTGAGATTACAACTTAATTATCTCCTTAAATCAAGGACAATAATAACAATAGAAAATACTAGAAATATTCTGATAAATATTCCAACAACACCAATAAAAAAACAATTATTCATGTGACAAAATGGGCCAAATATAATACTCACAAGTAACTTTGATGGTAGGAACAGGGCAACATCTTTTGAAAGATCCTTCCCAACACAGGACATGCCAAAATCACGTATACTTTCACCAAACAGAGGACTTGTACCTCTTTTTTCTGAATCCTGCAAAAAACTAGAAGACGTATTAGTAAATAATAGCAATATATTAAACTAAAGCATAGGAAAACTCAAGAAAAACAGCATGTAAAAATTGATGAACTAAGGGAGGGAGAAAATTGTCATGACAGTTGCAGTGTAAGGAAGGATTCCGACAAGCATTGATTCACAGAATACAACATCTAATCTCACTAGCTTAGCGACACACCAAGACTGTGAGATTGAAATTAAACTGTTTTATCAATCACTACATGACAATGGAACATGGAAAGAAAGATAAGCATTGGACCATGCACATAGTAACAGGAATCATATTGAAATCAATGAAAGACAAAATTTATACCTGAGATGTCACTTCTTCCATCTTCGTGCAAGCCGCGAATCACACTTGAAGTCATTGGTAGATCTGCAAACAAAATAAAATAATTCAAAAACAAAGATTAAGCCATCAAATATTGTTGATAAAATGGTAAACAGCAAAACATCCTTAGGCCTCACAATCCCAGCTAAGAAATGAATAAATAAATAATCAAAATGAGTTGGTGACTGAAAAAACACAATGGCTTCTATGTTGGAATGCAAACACACACACAGACACAAAATATAAAGATTTATAATATGAGGACCATGACCAACAAAGGTTGGATGCAGCGGTGAGTTGCAAAACCTAGGAGAGATCATTACAGGAGGACAAACACATGTGATCTGTTATAAACTATTCCTATGATGCAATTCAGACATTTCTGTCATATATGAGAATGAAGGGTAGAAGATCACCTTAAGGAACCGTGGAAATGCATAAAAGATATTCATTAGACTAATATAATGGAGAAGAATTTAACTAATGTTACAAAAGCTTAATAGGTATTTCAGTGACTCACCCAGATAGGAAACTCATGTGATCAACTCATCATCGATAATTATGAAGGGAATGTGAGCAATTTTACGCCACTCTTTCCCTCGCTTCCTTCCCAAACTTGCTTTGAGCAATGGGCAGCGAGTCATATTTAGTACCGAAAGAGAGGAAGGTAGTCCGTTTTTTGGCAATGACTTGAGTTTGGGAGCGTTAACAATCTCAAGGTTTTGGAGAGAAGTGAGATTTTGAATCCACTTTCCATCAATGCTTGCATCATTAGGACCACGGATGCATAGTGTAACAAGCGATGCAGGTAGCAGTGGCACCATCAGCATGTTCACCGTTTCATTGCCATTAATTCGCAACACTGAAAGACAAGAGAGATGTTCCCAAGTTGGCTCGTTGTTCCACATAATTCCTCCAACAGAGCCAACAGTCAGTTCCTGTAAACTGATAGGCAAATCATCTATGACAAAAGATTGAAGATTTGGCAGATCATCAATTTCCATTTCCTGAAGGTCAGTTAGAGTGTTCATTGCTTCTGGCAGTGAAGAAAGCTTCTGACATTTCCACACTGCAAAATAAATGAGGTTTGGAGTGTGCAATCCGCCTTGGGGAAATGACTCCAATTCATTACAATCCCATATTTTGATGCTTCTAAGAAATGAGAGATTATTTTGAGACCCGTCTTCTGAAATTAATATCGATTTCAGATTTCTACAACCCTCAATAAACAGACTCTTGAGGACAGGGAGAGCGCCCAAGGAAAATGATATCATTGAATTACAGCTATAAGCTATCTTCAATTCTTCAAGCGATGTGTAATGGTGCAAGTATTCATGAGAAAGGAACTCTAGATTCTCACAATTACTGATTATGAGAGATTTCAAGGTTTTTGGTAGAACAACAGTTGGGAAAGACATCGGAGATGGAAAGAGGTCTATGGTCAACTTCCGAAGAGAATTTAGAAGGAACACCGGTTGTCTGAACACATGATCTGATGATGGCATTGATTGCACCAATTGAGGACATTCTCTTAACTCAAGTTTAGTTATGGAAGGAAATTTTTCAAGTATGTTACCTACTCTCAGATTTAGGCACCTACTTAGTGACAGAGTTTTAAGACAAGGAAACTCTTCAGATGTACCTCCAATCAAGTTCCATTCCTCCCACTCTTGCATATCCTCAAAGTGTAGAATCTCCAAGGAGGGAAATGGTTGAAATGAAAGAGAACCATCACTTCCATAGAACTCAGTACCAATTGTCTGTATTGATCGCATCCCGTCAATAATAAGTTCTTTCAAATTGCCCAATTGTCCAAGTGGTGGAAGCCATAAACAATCATCGCAATTAGAGATTTTTAAATACACCATGTTGCTAAATAAAGATTCACCCAACCAATTTGGAAAGCTGATTCCACCATAGCCTTTGATGGTGAGACTTTTCAAATTTGTTGAGGGTCGCAAATGTTCAAGTACAATACTTTGAATTTGTGAATCTGAAAAAATACTACCACAATTCCATTCTAAAGCCAACTTGTCTATTCGTTCTTTCATCTTCATGTTGGCTAGAACTACTTCAAAGGGGTTATTGACATTTTGCAATTGTGAGATGGAAAGCTTCCCATGTAGGTGGGGAAATTTTCCTAGCTCTGCAACATTCGATCCACCATTATGTTTGCTGACAGAAAAATCAGACAAAGTTTGGAGATTTACTAGTTTAGCTAGTTGTACGGGCATCTCTCTCAATGCAGTGTCACTAACATCAAGGTGTTGTAGATCAATTAATTTCCCAATGTCCTCCGGCAATTCAGAGAGCCTTTTACAGCCTGACAATAACAAGAACTTCAAATTGTAAAGCTTGCATGTTTCAGAAGGCAACCTTTCAATCTTAGTGCAAGAAAGATTTAAGTACTGCAAGTATAACAAATTTCCAATAGAGTTGGGAACCTCAGTAATACTCCTATAGTTTGATAAAGACAACACGCGCAACTCTTTCATTCTTGGTAACAAGTCATGTATTACCTTATTCGATAACAAACAAAAAGGCAGTTGTTGTTGTTGTTGTTGTAATGGTAATGCTAGAAAGGTACGTAGACCTTTTGATTCAGACAATAGATCAAATTTATTAAATGAGTCATATAGACCTCTATTGTATAAGAAAATAGGTACCCTTTCATGTGGACTATGTTTCTCAAACCTCATAATATATGGAGATAAAACCATTGTAGCTAAATCATGGACGAAGCTATGCATTTCAAAGCTTGCTTCCTCGTCACCAATAGATCGTCGATGTATCAACGACCTTGACACTAGTTCATCAAAGTATTCTTCTCCGACTATTTCCTGATCTGCAGACAATTCTTCTACCAAACCTTCTGCAATCCAACACTGAACTACCACATTTTTTTCTAAGATGGACTTCTTTGGAAACATTGAACAGTATGCAAAGCAACGTTTTAAAGGAGCCGATAGATAACGGTAGCTAAATTGTAGAGCATGTTGCGCATCATAATCTATCAATTCCCAAATGTCACTTCCTAGCACATTATTCCAGTTATCCGTGGACAATTGGATGCAAAGAAAAGTCGCGACTGTTATTGAAGCTAATGGTAACCCATCACATTTTTTTGCAATTTCTCGACCAATTACTTCTAGATCAGACCATTGCTGGTTGTTAGATGCTCCAAATGCAAGTTTGCTAACTATAGACCAGGAATCTTCACTTTCCAGAGGTCTTAAATAGTGGATAGAAAGAAAGTTATGTATTGACAGTGCAACTCTATCATCCCGTGTTGTGATGATGATCCTACTTCCCGTTTCCCCATTACCAAAGATGTTCATCAGAAGTATCAAATCAACAAGTTTTGCATCCCACACATCATCCAGTACTATCAAAAAACTGGCAGTACTTAAAATTTGTTGCAATTTGACTAATAGAAGATGGCGGTACATAGTAGTCATGTCACTAGCGTCATTCCTTTTTTTTGTATTGAGAGATTTCCGAGGTTGAGGTTTTAGATTATCTCTACTGATAGCTTGTGAAGTAATAGATTCAAGAATGGTTTCCAAAACCCTTATAACAAAAAAATCATTTGAGACAAGTGCCCAACCTCTCACACCAAATTTGTCCTTAACTTCAGGATCATTGTAAAGCACTTTGGCAAGGGCTGTTTTACCAATCCCTCCCATACCGACAATTGAAATAATTCTTGTTTTACTATCATCAGTGGACAATAAAAGATGTTTAAGTTTGTTTATATCATTGTCTCTTCCAAAAATACAAGATTCATCATCAACCACAACAGAACTCGTAGTACTTGTGGAAATACCTAATTCACATAATTGTTTTCGTGAACTAATCTGTTGCAGTGTTTGAATTAATTTTAGCATTTCAGAATGAATGATCTCATGAGAGCGTTTGGAACGAGAAGAAAAAAAGTTTGGTACCTTAGCAGAAGTAGGAGCAAGGGTTTCAAACTCGCACCTTAACAACTGGTCAAATTCAAAGACAGCATATCCGAGCCTATCCAGCCAATTCCCAACAGTAAGATTGGATACAGGACTATTAAGTATAGCTTGAAGTTTCAGGACTGTTGTTCTAAGCTTTTTCAAGAGTGAAATGTCTTGCTTGGTACTTTGAAATATCTCTATGAACTCATTAGAAACAATCTTCGCCAACATCATCTTCACAGAATCTAGATTAAAGTTACCCATTATCAGTTGCTTAGTTTGTAACACGAACAAGAAACAGAGAAATCACAATAATAATAATAATAATAATAATAATAAGATGAAAGTCTTCATTTCCGTGGTCAATTTGAAAACTAAAAAGACAAACGCGTCGTAGTGGAATGAATGAATGGTGGGGTACGTACAAGTAGTACAAATAACGAAATTACAGGAGTATAGAGAAGAATAGGGAGAATGCCGCCGCTGGATGAACGTAGGTGGCAGCGCCGGTGAGATGGATGGCAGCGATGATGAGATGAGAGGGAAGCGCGTGGGTTTATTTTTTAGTGACGTGGGTTTTCTTTTTAATTAAACAAATGTTTTATTTTTATCAAATAAGTTTTTGGTTTCTATAAATATGTCAATTTTTCGTTTTAATCCCTTTAAAAATTTTCTTTGAATTTTAGTCTCCAAAAGTTTTTCAACATCAATTTTGGTCCCTCGTTTCAAGGAAATCCATATGTAAAATTCATATTTTTGAATAAAATTTTACAAAAAATTTATAATATTATAAGAATCTCACATAAAAAAATTAAATTGTTTTAACAAAACATAAATTGAAAATGAACTTTTTTATTCTTGGCGGTTAAAAAGACATATTTAATTTATGTTTTGTTAAAAAAATCTAATTTTTTTATAATATTCTACACATTTTTGCACATTTTCATTATAAAATACAAAAATTTACTTAAAAATAAAGATCAAAAGTAGTGATTGAAAATTTTATAGAGACTAAAAGTCGAAGCAAAATTTTAAAAGGACTAAAGCAAAAAGTTGGTATATTTACAAGGACCAAAAACATATTTAACCCGTTTTTTTACTTTTGTTGCAAGTAATATTGTCAAATGTGGTATTTGGGTTTGGATTGGATTTAGCCCAGGTAAATGGGCCTTAGGTCTTTCAACCGGTCCAGAACAGTAGCCCCAAGTCGTTGCTCTTGGTGAAGAGTGATGACTTAAGACGGGGCGAGGCTATTGCTCGTGGATGTACAGTGAAGATTGCTCGTCTATTCAGCAAATGAATAATGTGAGAGATAAGCTCGTCTTTATGTTGAAGCTTCCTTGATATTCCATGATGAAGAACGTTTGTTCTTGTGGGAACGCCTAGCAGGTTCTACAGTAAAGAATGGGTCGAGCTGGTGGGAGGTATGAAAATACCTTAGGACCTCAAAACTTGTTATCTTTGGCGCTTATGTCGACATTAGGGTTTGGTGAGCGTGTGAGAGAACACACTCGCTAACCCCTTAACGTATTTCATAGCCAGATAAGTTCGTCAATTGAGTAGCTTATGTTCGGCATGCAGATTTCGTTTGGTCTTGATCAGATGAAAAGATTCTCTCGTCCAGGAGCTGGTCCATTAATGTTAGGTACTCTTTTTGAATATATGACTATATATATAATTTAATGAGCTGGTTTTAATGCATTGGTTGTATTGAGCGTGATTGATGGCTTGCACCAAGGTGGCATCTCAGCTATAAATTAATTTACCCTTTGATAGCTTTTACTACATGCATGTTCTATAATGCTCATCTTTTGTTTGTTATTTTTCTATCGATAAATATTGTTAACTAACTTTCACATCAGCATATAAGATAACACTAAATAATTTTTCAAACGTAGATATATACATTGTCGCTCATGGTTGTGCCAATCTGGCTGTTACAAGAGGCAAAACACAGATGCAGGGCCTGCTGCTAGTCCAGTAACTATTTTTTCGATTGAAAGTGGATGAGGTACTCTTTTGTCCCGGCTTAATTGCATATTTGATCCCTTATGTTTATTTTAGGTTTCGTCTTAGTCCTTATATTTTAAAAGTTTCAAGTTGGTCCCTTACGTTTTAAAGTTGGTCCAAAACGTTACTCACATTGGAATAAATTAGTCCCTTCCGCGACATGATATTGAGTTTAAACAAACTGAATATTGGCTCGATTAAAGGGACTTTGGGGAACAGATTATAAATCATCTCAATTGCCTATCCAATGATGCGTGTTGTGAATTTTTAGTGGTGATATAGTTAAGGCGCGAAAGAAAAGGGATGTGCACACCGACCTGCATTCTATTTTGATGAAGATATAAAATGGTTGGACGGGAAGTGGCGTCAACGTCCCACCTCTCTCCAATTCCTTGTCATAGAATGAGCTACCAAGCTCAATTCATTACCAGAAGAGGGAATTGCATATCAGAAACTGCCAATTGCTAGATTGCTCACATTTCCTCCATAGTAATCAACAACAAAATGATCGCATGAGTGTTGTGTCCAGGTGCGTCACTGAAATATTCTTTCTTCTTTATTATTCTATCATCAATAAATAATAATTTCGATATTCACATCAGCATACAATACAAACATCAAATTGAATTCCTTTATTTTTTACAATAACATTTAAGTAATTGTGTTCTGGGACTACATGCTTACTACTTCATCTATCAGATTTGGTGGCTTAGTCTTTGTGTTTGTGTGGAACATTTTTGTTATTTTTATTATTACGCTGTTTGCAGATCAACCAGGGGCCTCAAGCGTGATTGTGTGACTGGAACCAAGACGGAAGCAGCAACATCTCAGGTATAAACTTCCTCTTTGATAATTTTTTTAACATTAGTCCTTTAAATACATGCATGGTCCAATGCTCATCCTTCTTTCCAAATTGAAGACAATAGTCTCTAGGAAAGTAATATATGTGTTCATTACATAACTGATAAATTTGTTTAACTTCAACCTCACAGAGTCGGTGTACTGTTGAGCTAGTGGATAAGGATACCGTCTACTTTGAAAATCTATGCGTGTTTCGGTTCTTTGTGCATTGTGATTTTTGTTTGAGCCCTGAGGTTCTCATACTGTCAGACACAACAACTATTGTGAGTTTTCCCTCCCGAGACCAAGTTATTTAATTTTTACAAGATCTTGTTTCACTGTACTTTGCTATTCGACTATTATTTACTCCTACCTCTCTTCTGGTTTTATTACTAGATTCAGAAAAGGAGATAATTGCTGGAGAAACTCATACGAGCAGCAGTTATCTGTTGGAGTTGATTTCGCAGCAACTACTTTGCCACGGAGCGCTGGATGCAGTAGAGGATCCATACTCATAAAAATGAAAGAGGAGAAGAGTTTTTTGTTATAAGCTTCATTTTGTTGTAATTTCTAAATTTATTCTTATTCGTTCAAACTAAGCAACTTAGGATGGCTTTTGTGATAGAAGCACTTTTTCCAGCTTATGTCGATGTGTTTGAAAAATTATTTCTGGAACTTTCTTTGAATCATGTGATGAAGAAATCATGTATTAAATACACTATTATTTGACGATAAGGTGTCTTTGAAGGAAGAATGTTCTTCCTGATTCATAATAGTATTTAGTGAATTCTTGTTGCATGAAGTAGTTGTTTTATGCTGTTTGTAAATAAGTTTTTCTGTTTTAAATCAGTTCCATGTTTCTATTACTCTTCTAAGATAGCTTATTCTTATTCAACATATGACAATGGCCATTTTTAGATTGGGTTATTTGAGGTTATCTACTGGCATACACACTTATAAAATTGTTTAGCACAATTAATAAAAATAACTTATGACATGTTGTGAGCCTATTTTCGTAAGTAATCTAAGATAACTTATGAAAACAACTTATAGCATGTACAAAAACAATTTAACGTTATATAATTTTTGTTATAGAACTTGCTTATACAAAAGCATTTGTCATGATAAGCACTTATGTTATAAGCTGCAAATTAAGTTGTTAATCTAAATAGGGCCATTGTTTATATCTCGTGAGGGATATTGTTCAAATAATTGTGATTTGGTTTCTTCCGGCAGAATACAAAAACAAAAACAAAACGAAAAACGGAGGAAAACACTAAACATAAGTAGTAGCAAAACTAAATCATTAAAAGCATTAAACCTATAACTAAATAACCAAACTCATATTATCTTTACAGCTCAAACTTCAATGTATTTTTGAAATCAATGAAAAAACGGTTCTGCATTGTCTGTCACAGAACTGGATAGATTGCTTGAATGGCTCAAACTCATATACTCAACTGAACTCTTGCTTGAATGGCTCTGCTCTTTCATGGTTTTGATGCTCCTTTTTTGAATGTTTGAAATAGAGAATGAATGTGGCATGGCTAATGTCTGGACAAATTTACCTCCAGATAAGAAAATACATACCTAACATAAAATAAAATAAAATTCGTCATCGATGATATTTTAGACTACAATGAATTTTTACATAATCCAGATTAGAGGCAAAAAAACATACTACATTCTAAATCACTATGACTTTTATTCAGCTTTTTCTGAAGGTGCGCAAATAGGAACCTGATTAAAACCTAACTAAATATGGACAAGAAAAACTACAGCACGTCAACCGTATCATGGTCATAGTTAAGAGTTAAGACCACTGATACCTAACAGGAATAAGTAATTTTGCATATGATAAACAAGTAGAAACCTCTGTGCCCTCATAATTATATTAACAAAGATAAAGATGATTTTTTTGTACATGCATCACAATACATCTTAACACATAGGGAGAAAAACTACATAAAAGGGAATAATATTAGTTAATCAAATCGAGTGTAACTTGTGAAAGTTAATAACCAGCATCATTGGTGAAGGGTACAATAAAAACTCACATAAAATTGAGATACACATACAGAGATTGAGAAGTGGAACATGCCGCCAGTGTTGAAGAGCAATCCAATTCAGCAGAAATCAAGATACGGACAATTGATTTGAGCTAGTTAAAGTAGAAAAAGAAGAATAAAATACTGTATTTCGATGTTAATAATGAAATTAACATATTAACTGATGATGACATGATAAGAAATAAAAAAAAAAAAAGTATTTCAGTGACTTACCATGATAAGAAACTCATGTGATCAATTCATCATCGATAGTTATGGCAGGAATGTGAGCAATCTTGCTCCACTCTTTCCCTCGCTTCCTCCGCAAAATTTCTTTGAGCAATGGGCAGAAAGTCATATTTAGTACCAAAAGAGAGGATGGCAATCCTTTTTTTGGCAATGACTTGAGTTTTGGAGCGTTGACAATCTCAAGGTTTTGGAGAGATGTGAGATGTTGACGCCACTTCCCATCAAGGCTTGTATTATTAAGACCACGGATGCATAGTGTAACAAGCGATGCAGGTAGCAGTGGCACCATCAGCGTGTTCACCGTTTCATTGCCATTAATTCGCAACACTGAAAGACAAGTGAGATGTTGCCAAGTTGGCTCGGTGTTCCACATGATCCCTCCAACAGAGCCAACAGTCAGCTCCCGCAAACTAATAGGCAAATCATCTATGACAAAATATTGAAGATTTGGCAGATCATCGATTTCCATTTCTTGAAGGTCAGTTAGAGTGTTCATTGCTTCTGGCAGTGAAGAAAGCTTCTGACATTTCCAAACTGCAAAATAAATGAGGTTTGGAGTGTGCAATCCACCTTGGGGAAATGACTCCAATTCATTACAATCCCATATTTTGATGCTTCTAAGAAATGAGAGACTCTTTTGAGACCCGTCTTCTGAAATTAATATCGATTTCAGATTTCTACAACCCTCAATAAACAGACTCTTCAGGACAGGGAGAGCGCCCAAGGTAAATGATATCATTGAATTACAGCTATAAGATATTTTCAATTCTTCAAGCGATGTGTAATGGTGCAAGTATTCCTGAGGAAGGAACTCTAGACTCTCACAATTACTGATTATCAGAGATTTCAAGGTTTTTGGTAAACAGACTGTTGGCAAAGACATCGGAGATGCAAAGGCGTCTATGGTCAACTCTCGAAGAGAATTTATAGGGGACAACGGTTGCTTGAATACATGATTTGATGATGGCAATGATTGCACCAATTGAGGACATTCTCTTAACTCGAGTTCAGTTAAGGAAGGAAATTTGTCAGGTATGTTACCTACTCTAAGCTTTGGGCACTTACTTAGTGACAAAAATTTCAGACTAGGAAACTCTTTAGGCGTACCTCCACTCAGGTTCCACTCCTCCCACTCCTGCATATTCTCAAAGTGCAGAGTCTCCAATGAGGGAAATGGTTGAAATGAAGGAAAACCGTCGCTTCCATAGAACTCAGCATCAATTGTCTGTATTGATTGCATCCCTTCAATAATGAGTTCTTTCAGATTACCCAATTGTCCAAGAGGTGGAAGCCATAAACAATCACCACAATTCGAGATCCTCAAATACACCATGTTGGTAAATAAAAAACAACCCAACCAATTTGGAAAAATGATTCCACCATAGCCTTTGATGGTGAGACGCTTCAAATTTGTTGAGGGTTGCAAATTTTCAAGTACAACACTTTGAATTTGAATTTGTGAATCTGAAAAAATACTACCACAATCCCATTGCAGAGACAACTCGTCTATTCCTTCTTTAATCTTTATATTGGCGTGAACTGCTTCAAAGGGGTCATCGACGTTTTGCAGTTGTGAGATGGAAAGCTTTCCGTGTAGGTGCGGAAATTTTCCCAGCTCTGCAACCTTCAATCCACCATTATGTTTGCTGACAACAAAGTCAGACAAATATTGGAGGTTTTCTAGTTTGGCTATATGTATTGGCATCTCTCTCAATGCAGTGTCACTAACGTCAAGGTGACATAGGTTAACCAAATTCCCCATGTCCTCCGGCAACTTAGTGAGCCTTTTACAGCCTGACAATAACAAGAATTTCAGATTGTAAAGTTTGCATGTTTCAGAAGGCAACATTTCAATCTTAGTGTGAGAAAGATTCAAGTACCGCAGGTATAACAAATTTCCAATAGAGTTGGGAACCTCAGTGATACTCTTGTAGTTTGACAAAGACAACATGCATAACCGTTTAAATCCTGGCACCAACTCATGTACTACCCTGTTCGATAACAAACTAAAAGGTTGTGGTTTCTGTATTGGTAATGCTAGAAAGGTATGTAGACCATATAATCCATACAATTTATCAAATTGATTAAATGAGTTATACATCCCTCTATTGTATGAGAATCTATGGTAGTCAAACCTGATAGGATATTGCGATGAAGAATTCGTAGCTAAATCATGGACGAGGTTATGCATTTGAAAGCTATCTTCGTCATCACCAATAGATCTTCGTTGTATCAACGACCTTGACACTAGCTCATCAAAGTAGTCGTCTCCAACTTTTTCCATACTTTTCTGACCTGTGGGTGATTCTACCAAGTCTTCAGCAATCCACAACTGAACTACCATTTTCTTTTCTAAGATGGACTTCTTCGGAAAAGTTGAACAATATGCAAAGCAGAGTTTTAAAGGAGCCGAAAGATAAAGGTAGCTCAATTGTAGAGCAGCTTGCAACTTATCATCTCTCAATTCCCAAATATTACTTTCTAGCACATAATTCCAATAATTTGGGGAAATATTGGTGTGAAGAAAGGTCCCAAGTGCTATTGCAATTAATGGTAATCCACCATGTTTTTTTGCAATCTTGCTGCCAATTTCTTCTAGATTGGAATCTTGTTGGTAGTTAACTAGTCCAAATGCATAATTTGCAATTAAAGACCAGCAATCTTCACATTCAAGAGGTCTTAAATAGTGGACATAAAGAGAGTATTGCATGGATATTGCAACTCTTTCATCCCGTGTTGTAACGATGATCCTACTTCCCATTTCCGCAGCATTAAAGATATCCATCAAATATATCCAAATGTCAGATTGTGCAGCCGACAAGTTATCCAATACGAGCAAAATATTTGGGTAAAAGGTTGGTGAAGCAATAGATTCCAGAATGGGTTCAGAAATCCTGGAAATATTAAAATCTTTTGAGCTGATATCTGCCCACAGTTTTAACTCAAATTTGTCATGTACTTCACGGTCATTGTAAAGGAGTTTAGCAAGGGTTGTTTTACCAACCCCTCCCATACCGACAATTGAAATAACTCTTGTTTTACAATAATCACCATCACTAGACAATAAAAAATGTTTAAGTTTCCTTTTATCATTGTATCTTCCAAAAATACAAGATTCATCATCAATCAAAACAGAACTTTTTAAAGCTTCATACCAAACAAGGCTGCTGGACTCGAACAGAACTTGTTCGAGCTCGATACCAAACATGGGAATCAAGTCTTGTAATCTTTGAGTTTCTACTTGGAACGAACTTTCAACATTTAAGACAATATATCTCAGCCTATCAACCCAATTCTCTAGAAAAGTCAGATATGTGGTGATCCGTTTCTCCTGAGCATTCTGAAGTACAGTTTGAAGTTTCACCAAAATTGACTTCAGTTTTTTCATGAGTGAAACATCAAGCTTGGTGGTCCGGAAGTATTGCACGAAGTCACTAAAAACAATGTTGTCTAACAACACCTTCACAGAAGTTGAGAGTGAGAGGAGTGTTTCAGTGTCCATTAGTTTGTAAGAAGAACAAGAATAGTAGCTTTAGAGAAATCACAACAAAATGCAAGTGTATGTATAAGAAATCACTTGCAAGTCTTCCATTAACGCATGTGTATAAGAAATCACAACATCATTGTTTACTCCGCATACCATCCAACATGTATTCACATGCCGATGATCCCAATGCCAGCAATGATTTTTATAACACATGCACCCATGTACTTCAAATACTTGGGTGTCTTTTCCTATGTTTCTTTATGGAATGTCAGTATCGAATTTTATGTGTTTTTTATTTCTAGGTTCGCCTTTAAAAATTGTGGATAATTTACCCAACATCAATAAAAATTGGACACCAAGTTTAAAAATATATATTCTTTTGCATGTATTATATATTTTGTTTTATTTGTAAATATATTCCTTGGAAAACACAAAAAATTCCTTGAAAACATTGATTTCCAAGGAAACGGTTATGGACACCAACTAAATATTTCACTTTTGTATTTCCCCATATCTCTTATAGACACCAGATGAAAATAGTTCCAAAATGTTTGGCATAATTCCCATTAAATAGTATATTATTTTATTGGCGTATTTTTTTGTTTGTTCTGGTCTGAAAAACTTTTGTATTATTTTGCCATATGCTCATGCTAATTGAATAAGTATTTTAAAATGAAAGAAAAGCTGTGCACACAGTTATTAAGTATTTTACCATTAAGATTTAAGTTGTTATTTTCACATGAGCAGTGACCTATAAAAGAAAATTGGTTTCCTATACATGTAGTGCTGGATATAGTTGTTTTATGCTTTGTGAATAAAGTTTCAACAGACTGATTTTTCTGTTTGAAGTCATTTAGTTTCTACCCAGTTTTGAAGTTTGAACCCTTTGCTTGACCTGTAAAGGTAAGATGACTTTAATTAGTAACAATATATCACAATAAACCAAAGTATGACCAGGAAAATAAATATTAACAAACACCGTATTGACATGAAGCCAAATAATTCGTACTAGCATCCATCCATAAAATTATTGGAGAAATGAGAATGAATATATCCAAAAAAACTGAAAACTGTATAATGAAACTGAATGGTACACATAACCTCTCTGCATTGGCTAGTTCTATACAGTTTTCTCATAACAATGGAACTGTATCAATAAACTCACATATGCTGGCCATTTCTTCATCCACATAGCAATGATTTTATTGTCATGTATATTGTTATTAATTAAACTCATATTATCTTTACAGGTCAAGCAAAGGATTCAAACTTCAATGTATTTTGTAAATCAATGAAATAATGGTTCTGCATTGTCTGTAACAGAACTGGAAAGATTGCTACTGTACTCAACTAAACTCTTGCTTGCAAGGCTCTCTGCTCTTTCATGTTCTGGACGCTCCTTTGAGGAATGTCTAAATAAAGAATGAATGAATGTACCATGGCAACTGTCAAGGATCTCTCTACGAAGGCCTGGATATTCCCCGAACATCATGAAGATTTGTGGAGAAAACGATTGGACGAATCTACTTCCAGTTGAGCAAATACAAACCTACCATAAAAATAAATACAAATACCACGTCAAGATTGATGGTGTTCATTTTTTAATAGAACAACGCAATAACCAGAAGCTAATAAAATTAGGCGTGGACGATATTTTAGGAACTAGTGATGGAATTGGTCAGTGTTTGCTGAGACTACAATGAATCAACTGTCCAGGATTTGAGGCAAAGAAATCCAGTTACATTCAAGCCTATCTAAAATACCAACAAGAAAAACTACAACATTTCAAGTCTGGTCAACTACATCGATCGTAAAAGGAATAAGTAATTTTGCATATGAGATGCCACAATCACATATACTTTACAAATACTTTCACATTACAGGAATAAGTGTTATATGAGATGCCACAATCACATATACTTTCAAAAAAAAAAGAGGACTTGTATCTCGTTTTCTGAAACCTGCAATAAACAAGAAGATAGACTAGTAAATAATAGCAATATATAAAACTAAAGCATAGGAAAACTCATGAACAATCTATTTTTTATTTTTGAAAAAAAAAAAGTACTTATGAACAACTGCATGTAAAAATTAATGAACCAAGGGAGGGGGAAAAATGCCATAATCATATTAGTGTAGGAAAGGAAGAATTAAGTACCTCTAGGCTTCAAAACAAGTCCCTTGCAGAAAGGACTCAGACAAGTATTCATTCCCAAAGAATACAATATTTGCATTCACTAGCTCAGTGGCACACCTACACTGAAATAGAAATTGATTTGTTATATAAATCCCTTCATGAACAACATCTGTTACTTTCTCTAGAAGCTATAGTCTTCAACTTGGCTTTAAAATGGCATTGGAACATTAACTTTTGCAATATTAAGAATAAACTTGGATAAAAAGATGAGCACTGGACCAAGCATGCATGTAGTAAAAGGAATAATATTAAAACCGATCAAAGTGGAAATTTATACATGCGATAACACTGCAAGCCATCAATCACAGTTGAACCCATTGGTAGATCTGCAAACAGGATAAAATGATTCAAGAAGAGTATTGTATTTTGATCAATCACAGTTGAACCCATTGAACCCATTGATATAATATTGTATTTTGATGTTACTATTGAAATTAACCATATTGATTGATGATGACACAATAAGATAGAAACAAAAAAAATAAAGAGTATTTCATAGACTCACCGAGGCGGGAAACTCATGTGATCAATTCCACATCGATAATTATGAAGGGAATATGAGCAATCTTACGCCATTTTTTCCCTCTCTTCCTCCGCAAACCCGATTCCAGTAATGGACAGTGAGTCATACTTAGTACTGAAAGAGAGGAAGGCAGTCCTTTTTTTGGCAATGATTTGAGTTTTGGAGCGTTAACAATCTCAAGGTTTTGGAGAGAAGTGAGATGTTGAAGCCACTTCCCATCAATTCTTGTATCACTAAAACCACAGATGCATAGTGTCACTAGAGATGCAGGTAGAAATGGCACCATGAACTTGTTCACTGTATCACCACCGTTTATTCGCAACACTGAAAGACAATTGAGGTGTTCCAAAGTTGGCTCAGTATTCCACGAGATCCCACCAACAGAGCCAACACTCAGTTCCTGTAAACTGATAGGCAAATCATCAATGACAAAGGATTGAATATTTGGTAGGTTATCGATTTCCATTTCTTGAAGACCAGTTAGAGTGTTCATTGCTTCTGACAATGAATGAAGCTTCTCACACTTCCACACTGCAATATAAACAAGGTTTGGAGCGAGCAATCCATATGGGGAAAATGACTCTAGTTCATTACAATCCCATATTTTGATGCTTCTAAGAAATGAGAGACTCTTTTCCGACGCGTCTTCTGCAGTTAATATCGATTTCAAATTTTTACAACCCTCAATAAACAGACTCTTAAGGACAGGAAGAGAGCCCAAGAAAAATGATACCATTGTATTACAACTATAAGATATTTTCAATTCCTCAAGTGATGTGTAATTATCCATGTGTTCATGAGGAAGGAACTCTAGATTCTCACAATTACTGATTATGAGAAATTTCAAGGTTTTTGGGAGACCATCTGTTGGGAAAGAGATCGGAGATGGAAAGCCGTCTATGGTCAACTGTCGAAGAGAATTCAGAGGGAACATCAGTTGCCTGAATACATGATCTGCTGATGACATTGATTGCACCAATGGAAGACATTCACTTGACTCAGGTTCAGTTGAGGAATGAAATTTATCAGGCATGTTTCTTATGCTCAGTTTCGGGCACTGACTTAGTGACAAAGTTTTTAGACTAAGAAACTCTTTAGCTGTACCTCCAATCAAGCTCCACTCCTCCCACTCTTGCATATTTTCAAAGTGTAGAGTCTCCAAGGATGGAAATGGTTGAAATGAAGGAGAACTATCACTTCCATAGAACTCAGTACCAATTACTTGTACTGATTGCATCCCTTCAATAATGAGTTCTTTCAGATTACCCAACTGTCCAAGAGGTGGAAGCCATAAGCAATCATCACAATTCGAGATCCTTAAATACACCATGTTGCTAAATAACGAATCACCCAACCAATTCGGAAAGCTGATACCACCATAACCTTTGATGGTGAGAGTTTTCAAATTTGTTGAGGGTCGCAAATGTTCAAGTACAACACTTTGAATTTGGGAATCTGAAAAAGCACTACAACAATCCCATTCTAAGGCTAACTCGTCTACTCGTTCTTTCATCTTCATATTGGCTTGAACTGCTTCAAAGGGGTCATTGACATTTTGCAGTTGTGAGATGGAAAGTTTTCCATGTAGGTGGGCATATTTTTCAAGCTCTCCAACCTTCAATCCACCATTATGTCTGCTGACAGCAAAGTCGGACAAAATTTGGAGTTTTTCTAGTTTGGAAATTTGTACGGGCATCTCCCTTAATGCAGTGTCATTAACGTCTAGGTGGAGCAGATTAACCAACAATCCCAGGTCTTCGGGCAATTCAACGAGCCTTCTACAGCCTGCCAACAACAAGAACTGCAGATTGTAAAGCCTACATATTTCAGAAGGCAACCTTTCAATCTTTGTGTGAGAAAGATTCAAGTACCGCAGGTGAAGCAAATTTTCAATAGAGTTGGGAACCTCAGTGATACTCTTGTAGTTTGACAAAGACAGCACCCGTAACTGTTTCATTGTTGGCAGAAAGTCATGTACTACCTTGTTTGATAGCAAACAAAGAGGTAGTTGTCTTTGTAATGGCAATGCTAGAAAGCTACGCAAATCATTTAATCCATACAATTTATCAAATTTATTAAATGAATCATACAGCTCTCTATTGTATGACAAATGACGTCCCCGTCCATACCTGATATAATTTGAACCTGAAACCATTGTAGCTAAATCATGGATGAGGTTATTCATTTCAAAACTTGCTTCGTCGTCATCGATAGACCGTCGATGTATCAATGACCTTGACACTAGCTCATCAAAGTATTCTTCTCCAACTTTTTCCCAACTTTGGGTCGTGGAAAATTCTACAAAGCCTTCTGCAACCCATAATTGAACTACCATCTTTTTCTCAAAGATGGACTTCTTTGGAAAAATTGAACAATATTCAAAGCACTGTTTTAACGGGATCGAAAGATAATGGTAGCTTGAATGTAGAGAAGAGTTTAACGTATGATCTCCCAATTCCAAAATGTCACTTTCTAGCACATAATTCCACCCATCTGGGTAGAATTTGGTGTGAAGAAAATTCCCAAGTGCTACTGCAGCTAATGGTAATCCATCACACTTTTTTGCAATTTCCATGCCAATTTCTTCTAGATTGGATCGTTGCTGGTAGTTATTTGGTCCAGATGCATGTCTGGCAACTATAGACCAGCAATCTTCAATTTCCAAAGGTCTTAAATAGTGCACAGAAAAAAAGGTTTGCATGGATATTGGAACTCTTTCATGTCGTGTTGTGATGATGATCCTACTTCCCGGTTTCCCAACATTAAAGATATCCATCATTAACATCCAATTAACAGATTTTGGATCCCACACGTCATCCAACACTAGCAAAAATTTTGGGTAAACGGTTTTCACATCACTTGTGTCATTTCTATTTGTAATTGAGTTATCATTTATGATTGTTTGTGAAGTAACAGATTCAAAAATGGTTTCAAAAACACTCAAACCATCATAATCATCAAAATCATGACAATCTTTTGAGATATCTGCCCACAGTTTTAACTCAAATTGATCATTTACTTGGGGATCATTGTAAAGGAGTTTAGCAAGGGCTGTTTTACCAATCCCTGCCATACCAACAATGGAAATAACTCTTATTTTACTATCATCATCACAATCACTAGACAACAAAAGATTTTTCATTTTCTTTATATCACTGTCTCTTCCATAAAGAGAATATTCATCAACCAGAATAGAAGATCCTAGCTGTTCTTCTGAACTCAAGCAATCTAATATTTCAATTAAACTTTGCATTTCAGAATTTAACCGTTTGAAAAGAGAAGGAATATTATGCAGCACCTGATCAATAGCAGTTTGGGTTTGATAGCGAAACAAATCCATTTGGTCAAACAACTTGGCAACTTCAAAGAGAGCCAATCTCAGATAATAAAACAATTCCTTGACAGTAGGATCGATAATCTGTTTCTTTTCAGCATAATGAAGTACAACTTGAAGCATCAGCAGCGTTGACTTCAGGTTTTTCAAGAGTGAAACATCAAGCTTCTTACTCTTAAAGTTGTTGAGGAAGTCACTAGAAACAATCTTGTCTAACAACATCTTCACATAAGCTGAGAGGGGTGTTTCTCCATCAACATCAGCCATTAGTTGCTGTGTTTGTAAGAAGAAAATTCTGAGTGTATGTGTGTATGTATCAGTGATCAGAACAAAATTTATGTATATATCACAAAAATCACAACAAAATGCTAGTGTATAATAACTACTCTTTATTTGCTGTGTCAATTTATATATTTAATGTGTAAAAGAAAAGGACAGACATTAGTGGTAGGTGGGGAACGAATGCTTTGACCCACTGGTAAACTGTTATTTTGACATAAATAGAAATGAATTATAGGAAAATGTTTAGATAAGTTGTGCTAGGGGCTCTCAAAATCATGATAGACCTTAAAGTTAAGTTTAGTTTGTACCACCAAAATGATTGGTCCAACCTGCACCACTTCATTGACAGCCATTGATTTATTAATAATGTATTCTAACGTACAAGATTGACAGGGCCGGCCATGGGTCATAGGTCGGGGGTGTGATGGCCTAGGGCCCTTCCGATAGGGGGTCCAATTTTTTTTTATTTTATGAACATGGGTGTAAATAAAAAAAATTCGTTTATGGGGGTATATATATCAAAGTTCACATAAATACTCCAAACATTGACATGATGATGAGCTTAAGTCTCTTAATATTTTTGATCATTTTCGCGCGATTTGCTACATGTAGCCCGTATAGCACAACTTTTTTTTATATACAACCTCCCTATCAAAAAATTTGGTTGTTTTTAATAATGTGTCAAAAAAATTATTATCAAAGAAATTAGTTATATTTTTTTGGGTCTTTTGTTCCTAATAATGTGCTTTACTAATATTAAAAATATTGGTGGTATTTATTATTCAATAAATTGGGATAATAATAACGTGTTGATATATACTTGATTCAAAAAAATATAATAACTTGATATACTTTTTACTTTTTTGATGTTATTATTCTTAGGTGTTAAAATTTCAGTCTACTTCGCATGTGCTAGTGTTCTATACTTCTACGATATTTTATTTTGTTTTTGTGTTTGCAGAGTATTTGATTTATTTTTAAATGTTGCCTAAAAAATCTTTTTTTTTTTTGAGAGATCCTAAAAAAACATTTATTTGGCAGTGGAAAGCGGAAAAAAAATGAAATGAAGAGTTGATAAAATACACCAATGAACTAACAAATTTAATGATATATTATGTAAGGGGTCTTTTTCTCATATTATGCTTAAGGCCCTCAAAACTCTAGGAACGAGCGTTGAAGATTAAACGTGGAGGACATGTACAACGGACAGAGAACCTAGATTCTCTGTTGTAAAGATACCACGTAGTTACATGTTGTAGTGGATCTCGGCCATAGATTTGAGATATGACGTTTAAGATTTAAACACAAGTTTACAGTGTAAAGTGATCTCAGCCACCCACTTAAAATCGGACGGTCCAGATCAGTTACCGCACTCTGCTGTAACCGTGGGAAACGAGGGCGGAGCCCTTCATAGGCTGGGGTGGGCCACGGCCCACCTGGAAAATTAAAAAATTAATAATTATAGGTTCATTTTGCGAGATTTTAAATAATTTTACGACGATTTTAGTTTTCGGTACATCCAAATCTCCACAAGATGGTGTAGTGGCCACTCAGAGCAATTAAAAATCACAAGTCCATTTTGTAAGATTTTAATCAATTTTTCAACGATTTTAATCTTAAGAGTTTTCAAAAGTGGCATACGTGATTTTTTTTGTCATGTTTATACTTCGCTGGTTAGCGAAGGTTTACATATCTTCTAATTTGTGGGGGATTTCAAACATCTCTTATATTGTCATGTCAACTCAAATTCCCTCTGATCAATAGTTATACTACCCAAAAAAAGTTTCATAAATTACTGGCCCACCCAAAAATTTTAGATTTCTGCTCTTCCCCCTGCACTTTTCGCTCGCACCCAGCTGAAAATCCAATAATGCCTCTGCGTTAGTTAAGTCACGGAGCGTGACTTAACTAACGCACCTTATAATCTTTGCGTGAGTTAAGTCACGCACCACTGGCCTGTGCGCGAGTTAACTCACGCAAGTTGACCGGTGGTGAGAGCTCAAGAACACACGTTTTTTTGACTTTGTTCAATACATTTTAATTGGTTTTGCACGTTTTTGTTAAGTTTTTTCACATTTTTTGACCCTATTTATGGTAGATATAAATTTGAATAAAGTAAATAAATGAATTAGAATAAACTCAGCGTGAACTAGAATAAAAATTGTGTATGGAATAAATTCGAATAAAGTTACGTATTAAAAAAATTGAAAAAAAGCCTAATTAAACTCAGCGTGAATTCGAATAAAGTTGCGTATTGAATAAATTCGAATAAGAGTTACATTACATTACATAAACGACATGTATGTTAACTATATATGTTCCAATATGTCCTATCATTACATTACATTACATAAATGATGGTATTCAAGTGTCAAAAGAATGAGGTTCATTCCTTGACACTTCAATACTTTCATCTAAACCAGCCTAACAAGAATTTAATCTTTTGAAAGGAACAATGGGAATGCTGGGCGAATGTTGGAGTCCCGCCGTTTGGCAAGTTTGAATTACCTCATTCAAAAGACGACAATTGTTGTAGTTGGAAGGTGCATTCCCTACCTAATCATGATCATCTGGCGGAATCAAACTTTTGATGATATCTTCAGTTACACGCATATCGATCAAATGGAACATGCTGTGCTCCAAAAACATGATCGTCACGTTTTCTTCGTTCTTTAATTCCACCCAAGTGAATGATACTCTCCCCTCGTGGAGCATTGGATGTTTATACCGAACATATTCCACCTTCCTTGTGTCTCCGGGGTTGACTCCTTGGTTGAATTCATTCAGTTCATCCTTGAGACCTTTTAACGTTACACCAAGGCACCGAAAATGTACAACAGGTTGCAAGTTCATCCATTCCCACATGCACTTGTTTGAACCGAATAAATTTTGTTCACAGGTAATTGGGTCGGGTTAAATTTGCTGCCGAAAAATTTGTGGGTCAACAAGGCTGCATGATAAAAATTGGATATGTTTTGACAAATAAAAAAAGAATAAAGTGTACTTTTCACCCTTTAAGTTTCAAAATGTTGCTATTTTGACCGCTTATTAAAAAAATGAAAAATTTGGTCCCTTAAGAATTAGCCCATTTGCAATAATAGTTGATTTTGACCAATTTTGACTTAGTCAATGCCTATGTAGCAAACCACTTGTGTAATTATCGAATTTAAAAAAAATAAAAAAATCCACATAATTATATTTTAAATTAAATAAATGAAGAATGAAATTAAAAAATTAAAAAATTGAGAAGAATGAAAAGTGGAAATTTTGGATCGGTCTTTTAAAGGATGAGATCGAGGAGGATATTTTTAGAAGATTGCTTTTCTGACATTCAAAACGTCATATTGACACATGAAAGTAACGTTTTTACCTCCGGCGGTAGTTAACTACTGTTTGATTGATCCAGCGGTAGTTAACTACCGCTGTACACCAACATAGCTTAAAAAAAACACATTAAAAAAAAACTCCAAGGGTAGTTAACTACCGTGGAGTATAAGGGTTATGACAGAAAGGAGGAAGAAGAATGTGGAGAATTAAAAACAATTAGTACACGCACCAAAATCCATTATCCTTCTCCTTCTTGGGTTCAAAGTCATTTTCCTTGTTGGGTTTATCATGAGAACCAGCTGCACAACAACAAATTGCATACAGTAATTAGTATGAGGAATAAAAAAACAGAAAATTAAATTGGGGACAAGGGTTTATGTGTCTTGGATTTGTTTCAATGAGTGCTATAGGAATATGTTTATCTGTTTTGGAAAATGTTGATTGAATAAAGGAAGAGAAGATGAAGTTAGTTGAGAGAAGATGGAACGTGTGACAGGAAGGAGGAAGGAGGAAGAAGGGTGTGGTGTGGTGAGAAGTAAAACAAAAACAAAGGTAGTTTAGTCTTACAACCAGTTTGTTTTGAGAGAGTTAGAGGTGATACAAGAGAAAAGAATAACCAGAAAAATTAATTAATCTAATCAAACAAAAATTACAACGGTGGTGGTGTTTATGGTGCTCCACCACCGCCTGCCTATTCTAACTTACTATCCATATTACTAATCATTGTGGAGAAGAATTTGATAGGGATTATACTCCACCGTAGTTAACTACCATTGGAGTTTTTTTTAATCTCTTTTTTTTAAGTTGTGTTGGTAGCGGTAGTTAACTACTGCCGGATCAATCTAACGGTAGTTAACTACTGTCGAGGTAAAAACGTCATTTCCATGTGTTAATATGACGTTTTGAATGTCAGAAAATCAATTTTCATATTTTTATGATAACCGGTTCCTGACCCAAAAATGTTTAGAAACAATTGGATGTATGATAATGATTCTCAATTTCTCATTCATTCGGATTTTTATGTGTTTTTGTAGAAGCTTGAGAGATATTTAGATGCATTTCTAGTACTACAACAATTACGCGCCACCCCTCAAAAAAACAATTACGCGCCATCCTCTTTCCTTTCCTTTTAATTCTGATTTTTTTTTAAAATTAATTTCAATTTTCATTTATTTAATTTAAAAAATGATTATGTGAATTTTTTATTTTTTTTAAAATCAATAATTACACATGTGGTCTGCCACATAGGCATTGACTAAGTCAAAATTGGCTAAAAGGACTATTATTGCAAAGGGACTAATTCTTGAGGTTGAAATTTTCATTTTTTTTAATAGGAGGCTAAAATCGCAATATTTTAAAACTTAGGAGACGGAAAGTGCACTTTAGCTAAAAAAAATTATAATTGGACATAATAAAAAAAATATTTAAAGAAGTAATTAAAAAAAATCGACAGCTTTTTTTATAGGCACAATAATTAACGTTGATATTTTTCCCCAAAAAGTAAATTGACGTATATATTAAAATTTAAGAAATAATTTATTAATTTACTCAAAAAATCATTAAAACTTGTAATTTTTTTTCTTGGTACATAAACAAAAATAACAATAGTCATTTGAAAACTCTGACATACGCACATGAGCTTTTTAAATTATTATATTATTATAAATTATATAGCTTTCTTTTAAAGAATAAATTATATAGCTTGTCTCTGTATAAGAGTTTGATTCGTGAATAATTTTCTGAAAAAAAATTGTATAGAGCAATAAAGTGAACAAAAATTGTTCAATATATATAGTGTTAAAAATAAAACCTTATTTTATTTTATATAATAGTAAAAAGAAATAGATCAAATAAAATAAATAAGAGATGAACAATGCAAAAAGAAATTAGAACAACGCAGTTAAAGATTACTAAATTATAAAAAAATATTTGACTGAATTTAATCTTGGATCGAACAAGAGAATTAAAAGTTGTGTTTTTTAAGCTTTTGGACATAATTTAGGTTCAAAAGCTCTATAATGGAACTTTTAATTTTTGGAGAAAAACTTCAAGGGTTTGATATTTATAAAATAATGACATTATTTACAACACAACAGCCCAATGGCCCTAGCTAGTGTTTTCTGAGTTATTTTTATTAAATTTAACGAATAATGGTTCTACTACTATGTACTTGCAAAAGTACAATAATAAAATCTAGGGTTTAAACTGTTTATGTGATGCCTTGAGAATGCTCTCAAGAGGGGTATTTTTGTGGGCTTGTATTTTGGTGACTAAAGCCCCAAGCAGCTTGGGCCCTAAGTCACTCCAGGGCATTCTAGATGTTTCTAGAAGCTTGTCAAGACAGCGCCCATAGGGGGACGCGCCTAGGGCTTCAAGAGCCCTTCGATAGGGCACTTGAGGCTTTCTGGAGGGCATCTGTGCCCTTAAGAACAAATTTGACGTTCAACAGCCCCCCAAGCACGAGCCTTGGGACAAGGTGAAGTAATGAATAAGTATAATTGTTGAGGTGACGCCTTTGAAGGGCACACCCATGCGTTCCAAAGTCTTTTCTTGAGGGCGTTTAAGTCCTTAGAAATATAATGACGGTCCACAGCCCTACAAGCCCGAGTCTTAGGACAAATCGAAGTGATTTATATAGTCGATAGTCCACAACCCCACAAGCACGAGTCTTGAGACAAGGCGAAGTGATTTATATAGTTGATAGTTAGGGTTGGCAATGAACCGAACCAACTCGAATATAGTTCGGAATTCGACTCGGCAATTAACTCGTTGAACTTGGTTCCTGAACCAAACGAGCTGCACTTGAGTTAAAAGTTAAGTTCGTTAAATAAATGACCCGAACTTGAGCTATATGTAGTTCGACTCGATTGGTTAGTTTGAAAGTAAAAGAGTATATTCTCAATTTAAATAGTTGAATTTTATTGGATTTTGTCTCTCTTATATGCACTAATTTATTGGTTTGTGGATGTTCTACTAATAATTTCAAGTATTTTCTAATTAAATAATAAATTACACACCAACATAAAAAAGAAATATGCCAAACAACTAACAATAATAAAAAAATGATGAAAAAAAGGCTCCACGTTGAAAATTAACAACATATGCATTGTAGTGGTCTAAGATTTTACATGTGTTAAAATAGTCCCACATCGGTGGGTTTAAAACAATAGAGATAAGATAAGCTATATAAAAAGACGGAAGTGTGTGTAACATAGCTTCATTGTACTAACCACTCAAACAGTAGCGTTTGTTAAGAGCTATTTTATCTTTGAGTGTCAAGTTTATGATTTGTTGTTTTTATATTCAGCACAAATTTGTGCGTTATAGCTTTTAATTTATTTTAATATATATCCTTTAAAAAAATTGAAAGCTAAAAAAATATTTGAAATGACGAAAACGAGCCGAACTCGAGTTTAAGAAAAGGTTCGTATCGAACTCGATTCAAGTTTCGAGCCGAGCTAATTCTTATCGAGTTCGACTCGACGCATTTCCAACCCTATTGATAGTCCACAACCCCCCAAGTACGAGTCTTGGGACAAGGCGAAGTGATTAATTATAACATTGTTCTTTCGATATTTGGAAGATGGCCGATATTTGTATTTGCATGTTCTTCGGTGAGTTCATGGGTGTATGGTATGGGCAAACCCTTTTTGGCAATATAGTATTCTATAATTTGGGCGAGCCCTTTTAGGCACTATAGTACTCTGCAACTTCATTGTTGATGTAATTTAACGGGACGAGTTTTACATGGCGTCCTAAGTACTTGTGATTTTTATTTATAATGTAACTTAAAGCGGGCGAGTCTTTATTGGTACTTTATATTTTAGTATTTCTTTGTTTCCTATTCGTTCTGCAACTTTTTTTTTTTTGTTCCTTGCAGTGATGCGCTCTATTTTCCTTCGATTTGTTGATTGTTTGTCAGTGGTATCTGTGATTCTGTTTCCTTTGGGCAATCACAATGTTGTTTCTGGTTATTCATTGTTTCCTTCGAAGTATGTCCTTTATCTAGCTTCGTGGTGCGTTTATTTAAGTGATGCTTGCTTTTTTTGCTGAGAAAATATGGTTGTTTGTCTGACTATAGTTTCAATCATTTTCTGGCGATAGTTGGCGATTATCTTTTGATGATTGTTGACGTTTTATGGCGTTGTGGAGAATAGGTTGACGAGTTGAACTTTTCTATGGTGTTGCGTCGAATTTCGTAGCATAGTTTGTGCTTTATAATTCACGGTTGTATCTTTGTGGGTGAACATGGTGTGTAAATTTTTTGTAAGTTTCTCATTTTGTTAAGAGCCTATTTAAGGTTGACATAGATAGTTGTTCAGGGCCTCGAAGGGTTGACAGTACGTTCTGTGCTGCATAGGGTTAACGTAAAAAATTAGTTCAAAGCCTCTAAGGGTTGACATTTCGTTCAGGGCCTTGTGGGGTTGACGAATAAAAATGTTTAGAGCCTCTAAGCGTTGACAGGGCATTCAGAGCCTCGTAGGGTTGACACCATAACTTTGTTCAGAGCCTCATAGGGTTGACATTTTGTTCAGGGCCTCGTGGGGTTGACGAATAATCGACATTCAGAGCCCTCTTTAAGGGTTGACGAAATGTCGACGTTCAGAGCTCTTTTAAGGGTTGACGGAATGTCGACGTTCAGAGTCCTCTTTAAGGTTTGACGGAAGTCGACGTTCACATCCCTCTTTAAGGGTTGACGGAATGGCAACGTTCATAGCCCTCTTTAAGGGTTGTCGTTTTAGGCTCCCTTTGAATGTAGAATTCCTTGTAGATTTCATAGTAGGTATATCTGAATAAAGTAGATCAGTAAAAGATGGAGAGTTCTAAGAAAGTAGGGTGCTTCGTTAAAAACATGAAAAACAAATCTCAACGGGTCGAGAGATGTTAGAATAACTACGTGTTTCATCTTTAAGCTCTTAATGGCGGGACCGTTGCTTCTACATTTCATTATGGTGTGTTGTTTGGTGAGTTCTTCCTTTTGTTTAATCTCTCCCTTGGCGGGCTTGTTTGCCTCCCAAACTTTATTTATCTGAAATATAACGTTACTTCCGAACTTCCAAAATAAAGGAGTCTTTAATCATACATAATGAGAACTAATTACTCGTTGCCTTCTCTTATTAACTCGCCCATATTTTCTACTCCCCTTCCTATTCTTTTCATTCTCTTACTAACCTTTTTACTTAATTATCTTGTGCTTTTAATCCTTTTCTTTCTTCTATTAGATTGGAACTAAGTCTTCCTACTATATACATTTCTTAAATCGAAATTCGCTACTTCCTTATTAGATTTAAACTGACTCGCCCACTTCGCTCTTTTTGTTTTATACTCCTTCTCTTTTTCCTACTAACTTGAATTTTAACTTGCTTGGTATTTTATTTTCTATGTCTTTACCTCCTCCTATGAAGTTAGGACTAAGTCTTCTGCTCAAATTATTCTTCTACGTGGGTTGGCGCTATTAATCCATTATTTATGTTTTTACTAAACAGTTAATTCAGTTCACAAAGTAAATGGTACATGAAAGGGGTTCCTAGGAAAGAGAGGTGAGTCACTTGGACCTCTTAAAAATCAAGACTTTCCTTGCCAGAATCCCTCATATGTGAGATTTTAACATTTGGAAATTCACTAAGCATTTGTTCAATTTCTACTAGAAGGATAGTTTCTGCATTTTCTTCGAACATTAGAATAAAGCTCATGGTTTGGACTTCGACAATAGCTTCTTTGAATTAAGTCTTAGTGATTAAAGACACTAATGGCTTGGACTCATTTTTGTTTTTACCAAGTCCACTCAGTGGTAATGGAGTTAATTTGATTTTACTCCATCTTTGACGAAGGAGTAGGTGTTGGCATAACAATCATGATGGGCACGACGATCGTATTGCCAGGCTCTTCCAAGGAGAAGATGACATGCATCCATTGGAATGACATAACACCAAACTTGATCTTGATACTTCTGACCAATGGAAAAATTCCTAAGGCAACGCTTCGTAACCTTCAGTTCACTACCTTTGTTGAGCCATTGTAGTTTGTAAGGATGAGGATGACTTTGTGTTGGCGTATCTAACTTCTCTACCATGTAGTTTGACACCACATTTTCACAACTACCACTGTCTATTATAACATCACAAACTTTTCCAGCAGTGGTGCAACGAGTATGGAA